>ERZ807291.2717-NODE-2717-length-26139-cov-7.555398_pt1 | contig 26139 bp, 20 predicted proteins | sample MGYA00521257_ERZ807291 | MGnify/ENA primary metagenome ERZ807291 (study PRJEB31413, sample SAMN03169783) | marine metagenome | biome: Marine; feature: Water; material: Subsurface seawater | place: North Sea | collected 2011-04-28 | depth 1 m m ... | reverse complement strand
CAACGAAAAATGGTTTCCCGAATTTGATCAATACCGAGCGGTTGCTCGTAAAATGGCTGACAAGCACCGCACCATATTTGTACCCTTTCAATCCATGTTTGATAAAGCTACCAAATTCGCAAAGCCGAGTCATTGGGCAGGAGATGGGGTTCACCCGAGTGCTCAAGGCTCTGCCCTCATGGCAAGCTTTTGGACGCAATGCGTCTCATCCTAAAGGAAGGAAAGCTTCTCCCCTCTCAGGCATGGAACATACCATCCTCACCTTCTATAAATTCGCTTCTTTCCCGGAGTTTTCTGACTGGAAACAGGTTTTAGAAAAAGAAGGAAGCAAATGGGGAATACTAGGTACGATTATCCTAGCCAAGGAAGGGATTAACGCCACTATTTCAGGTAAGGAAGAGAATGTGTATCTTTTCTTAGGTAAAATCAAAGAAGACTCCAGGTTTTCTGATATAAGAGCCAGAAAATCTACCACGGAAAGGAAAACATTTTATCGTTTAAAAATCTTCCTCCGTGACGAGATTGTGACCCTTGGAGACGACTCGATTAACCCCAATAAAGCCGTCGGTCACTATATTGAACCTGATCAATGGAACAAGGTGATCGAGGACCCAGAGGTCTTGCTTGTCGATACCCGCAATGATTATGAAGTCGCCATTGGAACTTTTGCTGGGGCGATCAACCCTGAAACGAAAACTTTTCGAGAATGGGATGGCTATGTGAAAGCAAACCTGGACAAGAAAAAGCATAAAAAAGTGGCGATGTTTTGCACCGGTGGGATTCGGTGCGAAAAAGCGTCGGCGCACTTACTCCACCATGGCTTTGAGGAAGTCTACCACCTCAAAGGCGGCATCTTAAATTACCTCGAGCAGGTAGAGCCTGAAGAAAGTAAATGGGAGGGAGAGTGTTTTATCTTTGATCACCGCGTTTCCCTAGTGCATGGCCTTAAAGATGGCCAAAGCCAACTCTGCTTCGGATGCCGTTGGCCGCTATCGCAAGAGGATCTAATCTCTGAAAAATATGAAGAGGGGGTATCCTGCCCTAAGTGCCATGACTCTCAAAGCGAGAAGAAAAAAGAGGGGCTTCGTGAGAGACAACGACAAATCAATTTAGCCAATTCTGAAAACCGTCCCCATATTGGGCAAAAAATGCCCAAATGTGAATAAGATCACGGGATCACTTGCATGCACGGTAAACCTTGTGTAAATTCAAGTTTCAATGATTAGGTCTGAGCCAGCCAAACCCCACCTCGATCAGGAACTTACCGACCTCAATTTACCCTCTGCCTGGAAAAGTGGTTCCCTAAAATACGGAGAGCTGAAAATGCTGGCCGAAGGTGGAACAGCCAAGCTTTTCCTGACCAATGACAAAAACTTGAATCGCACGGTTGCTTACAAAACCTTGCACGCCGACCTTCGTAATTCGGAAGTTGAAACAAAAAGGTTCCTACGAGAAGCCCGGGTAACGGCTAATATTCAACACCCGGGCACCTTACCCGTCTACGAGCTGGGTCGCGACCGGGAGGGTCAGTTATTTTTCACCATGAAAAAAGTGGATGGGCGGGATCTACGAAAAATCCTGCAAGACCTTGCCCAGGAAGTCCCAGAGGTGGTGGATGCGTTTCCCTTACCCCGTCTTTTGGATATCTTAATCCAAGTCTGCCAAACCATGGCATACGCCCATGACCTCGGTGTAATTCATCGCGATTTAAAGCCTGCAAATATAATCATTGGTAAATTCGGTGAAGTCTATGTCTTGGACTGGGGACTAGCAAAAGTAACAGGGGCGGCATCCATTATCGGCAAAGACTTTCAGCCTGAACCCGAAAAGAAAGATTTACAGTTAACCCCAGTGGGTCGCCATTACGGGACCCCCATGTACATGTCTCCGGAAATCGCACAGGGAGATGAAAGTATTGATGCCCGGTCAGATGTTTTTGCTCTAGGCATTATTTTATATGAAATGCTTACCCTCAAACCCTTTGTTGAGGGTGAAGATATCATTGAAATCAAAAAGAAGTTACTCGAAGAAACATACCCCCTCCCCCGGGAAAAGGTACCGCAAAAGTTGATCCCCAAAGACCTAGAAGCCGTATGCCTGAAAGCATTAAAAAAGAAGCGCCACAAGAGGTATCAGTCGGTCACTGAGTTGCTCACCGATCTCCAAAAATACAGACATGGAGAAGAAGTCTCCGTATACTGGTATTCTGGCTGGGAAAAACTGTCCCGATGGAATCACCAGAAAGCCTATTGGCTAATTGCCGCCTTATCCGGCTTTGCTGGTGCAGTAATTCAGGGTTTGTTCGGGGGGTAAATTACTACCTAAAGATCAGGGAACAAACTCCCACCCTTACCAATTTTCTTTACCCTGCAGTCCTTACACACACAATTATCACCGTGATCGCTGGTGTCTACCTTTTTAGCAGAGCCCATCTCTAGCATATTTTCTGGTTGCTGTGTGCTGGTTGGCTTGCCTTTAACGACGGGGGTGGATGCAGGTGATGCACCAAGGGTAGAATTTGCAATCGAAGAGGCGGTAGAGGGGCTGCTAACAGCTCTTTTCCTCGGCGCCACCAACAAAGGATTCACCGGTCCCCTGTTAATATTTGATTGTGCCTGAAACTTGGGAACAATCAGGTCAACAAAGTTTGAATTACTCACCCGGATAGTAGCCAGAAATTTATCACTATTTTCTTGGGCAACAACCAAAAATTCGGATGACTGCGGGTGATATCCTTTGGCTCGCACCGTGCGTCCCACTTTCACCGGAATCTTCACCATTTGAGCAGCGTCCTGCAGGGTGATGTCTTTTTCTTTAATCTTCAGAGCGATGGGAAAACACAATGTCGTGTGAGTCTTGGACCAGGCCAATGCTTGATCTACCAAGGACTGAGAAATTGCTGGTGCACTCGCTTCCTTTTCCTCTCGACTTGGTTCTGGCTTTATTCGCTGAGCTCGCACAATATCATCTTTCGCTTCAGAAAGTTCGCGATCTTTGGCACGCAATTGATCTTTCAGTGCCTGAATATCCTCCATTGACTTGGAAATTTCTCCCGAAAGCTTTTCTTTCTCGGATGCCAATGCTTTGCTGTCATCGACTAGAATTTGGTTCTCATCTTCCAGTTTCTTTTTAAGACCGAGGTAAAATTCCTCATTTGCCTCCAGCTTATCAACTTTCTTGGCTAATGTCACCGCCTCCCGGGCAGCCGAATCATCCATAGAAACCAAAAGACCGACCATCCCCAATGTACTAATAATCGCCACAACGGTGGCAGCCATGGTAAACAGACTCGAAGATTTTTTGACCGCACTGCCTTTGAAGGCATTCTGCATATTGGCCACCTTACCCTGCATTTGACGAAGGGCTTGGTCATTTCCTTTTTCAGCGGAAGATGCTTGCTGTAATTGGGCAAGAGAGGACTGCAATTCCTTCCCCATTTCCACCACTTTTTGATTTCCATCCACGAGGCGACCCGAAAGAATACTGGCAACATTAAGGCAAAGTTGACCCCCTGCCACACCATGTTCCCCGATAAAACCAAGAAGTCGTTCGTGATCAAAGCGCCACAAAATTGTCTCTCCAATTGACTGAACATTGGCCGATGCTACCCCTCCACTGAGGAAGGCCATTTCCCCAAAAGCAGCTCCAGAGCCAAGGGTGGCAATCTGCTGGGTCTTTCCTTGGTCATTTATTTTGGTGATGGCAACTTCTCCTGAAACCACCATATAAAGGTACCGCTGTTCATGGCCATCAGCCACCAGGGTTTCGTCCTCGGCCAGTATCCACTCACCTCCGAAACGCAGAGCTTCCATTTCAGGAGCACCGATATTGGCACACAAACCAGTCGCAGGTAAATCATATCCTGCCTCCAAAACATCTTCGCGGTGCAAAAGCTTCATTTCAAATCAAACCATAGTAAGTATTTCGTACAAAGATCAAGGAAAAGAAATCACCATCTAGTGACAACATTTCCCATGTTTTTTCAGTCTCCAAAAATTATAGGGCCAGGCAGCTAAAAAACCTGCACCCAGGGTGAAAGGTAGAACTTCTAACGTAATCATAGGCTCCCCCATCATGGCAAAGTCAGCAAAGTTCATGGCCAATTCCATCAAAATCATTGAGATCAAGCTCATCCCAATGGCGGTGGTGAAGGCACTCTTTGGGCCCAATTGCCTCCACAAAACCAAAGTTTCAAAGACAATGCTCGTACAGATCCCGGAAATCATGGCAATTCCCCAAACCACATTCCACATATCTTTAGGAATGCTCTCGGGAGCATAATAACTTTGAAAGGAGAAAATGGCACCCAAGTCGCCGATCGCACAACCGATTAGGCAGGCAACCGTATTTTTAGCCGATCTCAAAAGTATTGTTTGACTCATGCCGGCGATGTTGAAAGGGGGATAAGAGAACCTTGCTTCGTGCTCACAAGATGTGCCTGCACTGCTTTAAAAATATGACTTACGACTGGGACCACGACCGAGTTCCCAAATTGCTTAAAGCATACATTGGGACGGGGGTGCAGTTGAAAACTTTCAGGAAAGCCCATCAACCTCCTGCATTCAATTGGGTGCAGTCGACGAATCTTATCGTTGATTAAATACATTCCCGTCTTGGCACCAATCCCACCACCAAAAGCTGAAAGAGTAATGGCATGCCCTTTTACACTGTAAACTCGTTCACCCTGCCCACCTTTGCCAACTGTACCAATTCGAAGAGGTCGATTGCCCCCCTCTTTTGGCAGTTTTGATTTTAAAGTTAAATCGGAACGCTCCACCCATAAATCCCTAAGCCTCGGGTCATCTTCACGGAGCAAGATTTTTTCCAAGGAAATTTCCTTTCCCATAGAAGAGGGAAAAGAAAACTCCTGCACGCCTAAATCTGTTCTAAAACAGATGAAATAAATACGCTCTCTTTTTTGAGGCACCCCAAAGTCTGAAGCATTGAGAATTTTGTAATGCACATGATAATTTGCTTCCGTTAAAAGGCGAAGGGTTTTCTCCAGGGTTTTTCCTCCGGCATGACTCCGGTAATTTTTCACATTCTCCAAAAACAAAACAGCGGGTTGGTGAAATCCAGCAATCCGTAAAATTTCATACAACAAGGTTCCCCGGGCATCTTCAAATCCGTTCTGATTACCGGAAATGCTGAAAGGTTGACAGGGGAAACCGGCACAAAGAACATCGTGCTTTGGCACATCGGATGCAGGGATTTCTGCAATATCTCCATGAGGGCGTTCCTTGTAATTTAATTCGTACGATTCACAGGCATCTTTATCAATATCTGAAGAAAACACGCAACGATGCCCGAGAGACTCAAGGGCTTGGCGAAACCCACCTACTCCGCAGAAGAGATCAATAAAACGCATCTGCTTCTCCCCAGGGGTTCTCATTTGCTCTTACAGGACTAACTGTAAAAAATGATCATAAGATCATAAGATTTTTCAGACATCACAAAGTTCGACTGCTTGAGCAAGTCCCTCAAACGGATCTCCTGTGGGAATAAACTCCTGACCAATATAACCCTTATATCCAATTCCTAAAAGAGCTTTCATAATGGGAGGATAATTTATTTCCTGCTTCTCATCTAATTCTCCACGCCCGGGATTTCCTGCCGTGTGGATATGGCCCAGGTAATCACCACATTCACCGATGCGCCGTATGATGTCACCATCCATGATTTGAACATGATAAACATCAAAGAGAAGCTTCACCCTCGGTGACCCCACTTGCTTCACAATATCAAGGCAGTAATCTATATGGTCCCCCTGATATCCGGGGTGACCTTTATTGGGGTCAGTCCCGTCTCTTGAGTTGAGCATTTCCATACAAAGGGTCACTCCCTTTTTTTCGGCATAAGCCGCTACTTTTTTTAGTCCATCCACGCAGTTCTTAGCTCCCTCTTCGCGTGAGAACTTTTCTTTGTAGCCAGTAAAGGTAATTACATTGGGACAACCAAACTCAGCTGATTCATCAATTGCTTTCTTTGTGACTGCGGATAACCAACCGTGGTATTCGGTATTATTAAATCCCTTAACGAAGGGCATACCCTTCACTGGAATTCCTGAAATTGCACAGGTTAAACCATATTTTTTGAGAACAGGCCAGTATTTGGAGTTGATAAGTTCTACGCTTTGGCAACCCAAGCGCTTTGCCTGCTGACAGGTCTCTTCGACACTCCAGTGGTCAGCAAAACACCAGGAAACAACCGACTGCTTGAGCCGTCCGTTCCTCACTCCTCTTTGTTTGCTTTGTTGGCCAAAACTGGAAACCACGGAACCATTCAATGCCCCTAATGCGACTCCAGCACTAATACCTTTGAATAGTCCGCGGCGAGTGGTAGAAAACCTATTTTTTTTCGTAAAATTCATGTTATTAAATCAGAGTTTTTTACATCCACTTCTTCGAGAAGTCGGTAATACTATTTTTTCCAAAAAACCATCGATAATAATAATCCTATGAAGGCCCCCGCTGCGTCTGCGGCTGCGTCCCATACATCTGGCGTGCGTGCTTGATCCAACCAGTCCTGAAAACATTCGTCTCCTACACCAAAGCACACACAAAAAGCTAATAAGCCCCAGGGGAATCCCGCTCCACCCCGCCCGAAAGCAGCCCATCCCAAAATACCCATAATCCCGTACTCAACCATATGTAGAGCTTTATCCGAGACCGTTATGCCACCATCGGGTATATCACCTGGGCTCATACTTGAAACATAGAGAACTAACCCGCAGTATAGTCCAAAACCAACCTTCCATTTATCCATATCATTTTTTCTACTATCTGAACTTTTATGGCAATGGAAATTTCTACTGCATCAAAAACCCGTCAGGTTCTCCCTGTTTTATGGGATGGAAAAACATGCCCGCTTAAGCACTTGCAAAGATTCCAAGGGTTAAACTTAAATACATAAATCAATGACATCCCTGAAAATGTTGTCAGGATAACACCCCCAGTGTATATAAATTAAATGAGTCAATTTATCGCAATGAATCGTTTCCAGGTAGTAAGCGGTCATGAGAAAGAATTTGAAGATATCTGGAGAAGCCGTACCAGCTTTTTGGAAAATGTTTCAGGGTTTAAAAAATTCAGCCTCCTGAAAGGCCCAGAACTTGAAAACTCCACCATTTACGCCTCTCACACGCTTTGGGAATCTGAAATTCATTTTGAAAACTGGACCAAATCTGAGTCATTCCGAAAAGCCCATGAAGGAGCGGGTGCCCGGCGGCATTTATACGTAGACCACCCCCACTTCGAAGGCTTCCAGGTTGTTAAAGGTACAAGTATTTCCAGCAAATAATTCTCTGGATCCATCCTTTTAAGTGAAGGCAGTATAGTTTTCTTTCCACTACGCCTTGACAAATCAGCATCACAAATTCAACTAAGGTACTTGTGGAATTCATTGTGTATGGAGTAGCCGGGTTTGGAGTGGGCATTGGTATCCTTGCCTGCTTTCTTTTATATTTCAGAAAAGAATCCGCTGCCTTCCAGAAGATTAAGGTGGAAAATTCTTCCCTGACCGATCAACTTGATTTGAGTAAAAATTCAGAACTCAAACTAAGAGATGAACTTAAGAAAGCTGATAATGCAAGAATCAGGTTTGAAACCCTGAACGAGGAATTACAAAAAAAGCTCCAGGAACAACTTCATGATCAAAAAAAGGCAGCAGAATATATGCAGGCAAGATTTGAAAATCTTGCCAACAAAATACTCGATCAAAAAAGTGCGAAATTCACGGAAGCCAATCAACAAAATATAAAATCCCTGTTGGAGCCTCTGGACAAAGATCTTCGGAATTTTCGAAAAAAAGTGGAGGACATCCATGAAAAAGATTTGAGCCAGCACGCAACTCTTAAAGAATTTTTAACAAATTTACAAACAACCCAATCTCAACTTAGCGAAGAGGCACGGAACTTAACCACTGCCTTAAAGGGAGACTCCAAAAAGCAAGGCGACTGGGGTGAGTTTATTCTTCAAAGAACACTGGAAGCATCTGGATTAATCAAAGGCCTTGAATTCTCCATGCAGGAAAGTTTTGACCGCCAAAGGCCGGATGCCGTAATCAGATTACCTGGAGACCGGGCAATCATCGTGGATGCTAAGGTATCGCTGACCGCCTATGAACGTGCCATTGGAAGCGATGATCCCGAAATAAAAAAACAGGCAAACAAAGAGCACTTGCAATCCCTGAAAAAGCATGTGGATGAATTATCAGAGAAAGACTATTCAGCGATCGAACAAATAAATACCCCCGATTTTGTCTTACTCTTCATCCCCATCGAACCTGCCTTTGGCACGGCGTTAGCACAAGACCCAGAGCTGTACCAATATGCTTTTGATCGCAAAATTGTTCTGGTGACTTCTTCCACCCTCATGGCCACCATTAAAACCGTGGCAAATCTTTGGAAACTGGAAAAACAAAATAAACATGCTCATGAGGTTGCCCGTCGTGCAGGATTACTCTACGACAAATTTGTTGGTTTCCTTACCAACATAGAAGAAATAGGCAAAGGGTTGGAAAAAATAACCAATGCTCACAACAAAGCCGTCAACCAATTATCCGATGGCCCAGGGAATTTGGTTGGGCAAGTCGAAAAACTCAAAAGTATGGGTATCCGCACTAAAAAAGATCTTCCACCCTCTTTTGCCAGTCAAGAACTTAACTTAAGTCATGAATCAGAAGAACCCTCTCAGCCCGAGAAGTTGCCTTTACTTTGAAAAAATTCTGTCAAACAAGGCTCGGTTAAAAGAAAAGTATTCCATTTCGCTTTTACTTTTTTTGACCAAACGAACCAGGCGTCCATTAACACAAAAAATCCAAGCAAAAAGTGTAGTGGAGAGCTTTCCCAAGCCAACAAGAAGCAAAATTCCGCCTTATTCATTTTTACTTCGGTTTTTCTACATACCCCTCGATTACAACTCATAATTCTCAATGATAAAAAAATGGGGATACTTAATAATTCTACTTGGTATTGCCTGGTTTTTATATCCTTTCGGGAGGGTTGTTTTTTTCTTTGTTAACGATCCCATCCCCAAGGAAAGTTTAATCCCCTTAGATAATACCAGTATCAATGATGCTAGTTTTCTTAATAAAACTCAGCACAAATCAATCATTCGCTTAGACCCCAACTTAAACAAAAGCGTTATTTTGCTCCAGAAAATACTTAAGGAGGCTGAGGCAAATGGGCACAAAGTAATTCCTTTCGGCGCCCGCCATTCCATGGGAAAGCAAAGCCTGAGCGAAAATGCGTTGCATGTTGACTTCGCTGCCTTGGACCAAATGAAAATGGAAGGTGATTTACTCCGTGTACAGTCTGGTGCTAGATGGAATCAAGTACTCCAGTATCTTGGCCCTTTGGGCTTGTCGGTTGGGGTCATGCAAAGCAATGCAGATTTTTCAGTTGGCGGCACCCTCAGTGTGAATGCTCACGGGTGGCAACCCCATCAACCACCCGTTGCCTCATCTGTTGAAAAGATCTCTGTACTAACCGCCGACGGTCAACTGTATATGTGCTCAAGGGAAACAAATCATGAACTTTTCCGTCATGTCATTGGGGGCTACGGTTTGTTTGGCCTGATTATCGAAGCCTGGATAAAACCTGTACCAAACCTCCTCCTTACCTCGCGACATGAGATAATTGAAGCCAGTGAATTCGATGATAAATGGAATGAAATAAAGAAAGAAAAAGCTGCTCTAGCTTTCGGAAGACTCTCCGTTGCACCCAGCACATTCTTTGAACAAATTCTTTTAGTTTCATACACATCAGAGGGGCGCATTATAGAAAATACCCCCACCTATTCTGTCCAACCGCAAAGCTCATGGGCCCGGGCAGTATTTAGGTCATCTCTCAACAGTACCCGGGGAAAGGAACTCAGGCATTTTATTGAAAAAACTTTGGGGGGAGAAGCAAGTGGCACATTTGCTCGGTCAGATTTACTAATCGAACCGGTTCGTGTCTTTGCTAATAACCAAAAAGGGAAAGTTGATATTCTCATGGAAGTCTTCATCCCGCAGGAAAAACTAACTGCGTTTCTATCAACGGTAAGACCTCAGCTAAAAAATCAATCAGGCCCGTTGCTCAATGTTACAATCCGAGAGATCTGTAAAGATAAAGACACCGCACTCCCCTATGCTAAAACAAATGTATTCGGACTGGTGTTTCTCTTCACGATCGATAAAACCCCGAAAGCAGAGAACGAAATAATCAAAATAAGTGAAGTGTTATTTAGAACAGCCATCGAAAATGGTGGAACTTTTTATCTACCCTACCGTAACTATGCTGCAATAAAACTTCTAAAGATCGCTTATCCTGAAATCGATAAATTCCTAGAAACCAAAACCAAGTGGGACCCCTCCCACCTTTTTAATTCTGGATTTTGGCAGTACCTGAAGAATCAATAATAGAAAAAAAGGGTTTTACCCTTTTGTCTCAGATACCGTCTTAAAAAAATTTCGATATTGAAAGGGATAAAATTCACTTGTCGTTACATGTATTACTATCAAATGTATGGTTTTAACAATTTGCCTATGAAATTTTCACGCAGTTCGGGTTTGCCATTCCATTACAACAGGCGAAGTTTTATGCAGGTGGGTTTAATCGGTGGCCTTGGTCTATCCTTGGGGGATTTTTTACAATTCAAAGCCCAGGGTGCTCAAAAGTTTTACAAATCAGAGGAAGGACCGGCAAAGAATGTCATTCATATTTACCTTCCGGGAGGCATGGCCCACCAAGAATCATGGGACCCCAAACCCTATGCCCCTCTTGAATACCGAGGACCATTCGGCAGCATAAAAACAACAATTCCCGGGGTTCACTTCAGTGAAAATTTCAAAGAATCTGCCAAGATTGCCGACAAGCTGACTATTTGTAGGTCTATGACTCATGGGGAGGCAGCTCATGAGAGAGGGACTCACAATATGTTTACCGGCTACAAGCCCAGCCCTGCTATAAAATTTCCAAGTTTTGGCTCGGTTGTTTCCCATGAACTTGGGAGCCGCAAAAATTTACCACCGTATGTTTGTATACCCCGAGTTCCGAACGAGTTTGCCGGCAGTGGATATTTAAGCTCTTCCTATGGCCCTTTCAGTGTTGGCTCAGACCCGGCAAAAAAAGAATTTAAGGTGCGGGATCTTTCCCTGCCTCAGGATATTTCCGAAGATCGGTTCTCCGGAAGAAAAAACCTTTTAAAAATGGTAGACTCACACTTTCGATCAATGGAGCAATCTGATGAGTTGGATACCATGGATAAATTTTATCAGGATGCCTACTCGCTGATTCATTCCAAGGAAGCCAAAGAAGCTTTTGATTTGTCCAAGGAAAGCCCAAAAATCAAAGAAATGTACGGAAAGAATGAAGCCGGATTGCGTATGCTTCTGGCAAGAAGACTGGTGGAGTCAGGCGTTCGTTTTGTCTCTCTTACTTACGGCGGATGGGACCACCACCAAAACATTGAAACAGGCTTCAGTAAACAAGCCCCTCCATTGGATCAAGCATTTGCATCTTTAATCAGGGATCTTGATCAAAGGGGAATGCTAGACAGCACCCTTGTCATCTTGTCCTCAGAATTTGGCAGAACCCCTAAAATCAACAAAGATAATGGCCGAGACCACTACCCCCGAGTTTTTAGTGTGGCTCTTGCCGGCGGAGGTATAACGAGAGGAAACATCTACGGTTCCTCCGATGCCTTTGCCACAGCCCCGGAGGATGACCCTCTATCGGTACAAGATCTGGCCACAACTATTTATAATCGTATTGGCATTACCGCCGACAAAGAACTGATGGCTCCCGGTGATCGCCCCATGGAAATCGTGGATGGAGGAAAAGTGATTGAAAAAATTTGCGTGTAATCACGGCTTTGCCTCCCCCTCTACTTAGGCCACCCGCAGTGCCAATAAAAGCCCATTTTGTGTGAGCAAAATCTTAACATTTATCGGCATCTGCCTTCTGCCAGTAAGCAGTTTTCTTTACAGCGCCGAGCCTATGGTCGAAAGCCTTCTGCCCCGGGGAGGGAAAAGGGGCACAGATCAGACAATCATCATTCAAGGAAAACGGTTAGCGGACACTGATTGCTTTCTCTTTTATCAAGCGGGAATATGTGCAACGGATATTGAGGTAACCGAGGACAAGAAGGTTAAGGCTACTTTCAAAATAGCACCTGATGCAAAACTTGGGCAACATGAGGTTCGGTTATGCACCGGTCAGGGAATAAGTAAACTCCTTACTTTTTGGGTCAGCCCCTACGCAAACATTCAGGAAGTTGAGCCCAATTCTTCTTTCGAAAACGCTCAGCCCATAACGCTCAACCGTACAATTAATGGCACCTGCCTCAATGAAGATGTTGATTTTTTTGAATTCAATGCCACCAAAGGCCAAAGAATAAGCCTTGAAATAGAAGCGATTCGCTTATCAGGTCCTCTTTTTGACCCCTACTTAGCCATTCTCGACTCCAACCGCTTTGAAGTCGCCACCAGCGACGACTCAGAGCTTTTGCTTCAAGACAGTACCCTGAGCATTCTGGCTCCCCATGATGGTGTTTACAAAATTGAAGTTCGGGATTCTTCGTACAAGGGGGGAAAGGCTTTTCACTACCGCTTACATGCTGGCCACTTCCCCCGTCCTCTCGTTGTTTTTCCTGCAGGTGGACAAGCGGGTGCTGAAAGGGCATTTACATTCTTAGGGGACCCCAAAGGTGACTTTTCAAAAAAACTTACTTTGCCTTTTTCATCTCATCCCCATTTTGCTTACCACCACAAGGAGAGCGGGCTGGTCACCCCCAGCCCAAACCTTCTTCGCGTCACTCCTTATCCATCTGTAGAAGAAATCGAGCCAAATAACCTTGTTAAAGAGGCCACCACCACAGAGTTATCTCTTCCGCTCGCCTTTGATGGTGTAATCGAAAAGGAGGGAGACATGGATTACTTTCGCTTCTCGGCCAAGAAAGGAGACCGTTTTTACATCCGGGCCCATGCCCGCTCAATTGCATCCCCATTAGACCCAGTACTACATTTATATCATGAAGATGGGAAGTCGATACGGGGCAATGATGATGCAGATCAAGGCCCTGATAGCCTCATCACCCAGACCTTCCCCAAGGATGGTGATTATATACTCCGCATTCGTGATCACTTAAGTCGCGGCAGTCCCCATCATGTATATCGGATAGAGACCGAACGTATTACCGCAAAAGTTTCAGGTTCGATTCCTAAGTTTGCAAACCGAGATTCTCAAACCAGGCAAATGCTTCCTGTCCCCCAAGGTGGCAGGGTGGCAACGGTGCTTTCATTGAACCGGAAAAATTTTAGTGGCGCCCTCGATGTTATCGCTCAAAACCTACCCACTCATGTTACCATGACTGCCCCCCATAGCCCAAGTAATTTTAACGCAACCACTCTGCTTTTTGAGGCTCCAAGCCATGCACCCAAGAAAGCATCCTTGACCAAGCTTAAACTAACTCACAAAAGTGAAAAAGAAGAGAAGGAAGTGCTGGGAACATTTAACCACGAAGTAGAATTTGTCTATGGCCCCCCCAACAATCAGTCCTACTACAGTTCTCATTTAGACAGGCTTGCGGTAGCAGTGGTTGACCCCGTGCCTTTTCGAGTGAAATTGCTTCCGCCTAAAACGCCGATGGTCAAGGGTGGTTCCATGAACCTAAAAGTCGAGATTTACAGGGATGCCAACTTCACCAAAGACATAACCGTAAAGATGTTAGCCAAGCCCCCGGGCCTAGGTGCACCATCCAGTATTAAGATCAAAAGCATGCAGTCATCAGGTTTTTATCCGCTCACTGCCAATGGAAGCGCTGAATCAGGGACTTGGCACATTGCCGTCCAGGGGGAAACTGCCGCAACTGATGGAGGTTCTATTCTCTCTGCATCCGGTTTTGTCGACCTGAAAATAGAAGAACCTTACGCCCTTGGCAAACTACAGATGGCCGCAATCGAGAAAGGAAAAAAAGGAACCTTAACCTGCGACCTTTCCATCCTCCGACCTTTCCAAGGGAAAGGTCATCTTGAGCTTAAGGGATTACCCCCATTTGCCACCTCTCTTACCCTGAGCTTTGAGGCCAACACCACCCAGATTTCTTTCCCTATAGAAACCTCCGAAAAAGCACAGTCAGGGATTACCAAAAACCTATTTTGCTTTGCCAGGATTCCTTTCCAAGAATCCTTTATCGTGCAAACAATTGGGCAAGGCGGAAAAATCCGCATAGATAATCCACCTCCGAAATTGAAATCCCCAAGTACACCTCTCCAACCGGAGAATAAGCCTCCTACAAAGGTGAAAGCTATAAGTAGACTTGAACAGTTAAGGATGACTGCGAAATCTTCAGCCTTCGCCAAATAAAAGAAATATGAGTGGTTTATGTCGATTTTGCTTTTGGATTTCATTGACTGCCCTCGTTACTCATTTCACATGGGCTCAAACTGGACATGATCTCCACCAGACCAGAGAAGGCTCTCCTCCTTTGTCAAAAAACTCTCAAACCCACACATTTTTTAATCAACAGGTAAGACCTATCCTGGAAAAGCATTGCCTTCAATGCCATGAGCCCAATCAGGCGGAAGGAGAGCTTCGGCTCGACAGCGAGAGCATGGCGTTAAAAGGAGGCACTTCAGGTCCAGCAATCCTGCCCGGTAATACATCCGGGAGTCTCTTCATTGAGCGCACCCACCTTGCTGCGGATGAGGAGGATGTGATGCCCCCAGATGGCCCACCCCTTTCAATAGAGCAAAAAAATACCCTAACAAAATGGGTGAAAGCAGGGGCTTCCTGGCCGATGGGCCAACCTCTAAAGGCCCAAACTAGAGAACAACTCGCCATCCGTGCAAATGCTCAAAATAAAAAGCTAGTCAAAATTCAAGCCTTTCCTCCCTCTATAACTCTACAGAATCCTCAGGATTTTAATTCCTTTATCATCCAGGCGAACTATGCAGATGGAGTGAGCCGTGATATCACTTTTGAGTCATCCTTGGTGGTTCAAAACCCTGAAATTGCCATACTTGATGGGGCCACCGTCTACCCCAAGGGAAATGGCAAAACCGAGTTGCAGGCCAGCTACCAGAATCAAAATGTCATAATTCCGATAACCATTAGTCAGTTCCAGGAAGACAGATCCGTCAGTTTCAAGCTCGATGTTATGCCTATCTTTATGAAAGCTGGTTGTAATACCGGCTCCTGCCATGGATCGGCCCGTGGTCAAGACCGTTTCATGCTCTCCCTCTTTGGCTATGACCCGGAAGGCGATCATCATCGCATTACCCGGGAACAAGGAACACGACGAATCAATCTCGCTCTTCCTGAAGAGAGCATGCTTCTGGAAAAAGCGATTGGTGCGGTACCACACACCGGTGGAAAGCTTTTCGACCAAAAAAGTAACCATTGGAAAATATTGCACAAATGGCTTCAAGCGGGTGCCCCCAAGGACACGGAGAGTGTGGCCAAGCCCGAACGCATTGAATTATTCCCACCTACCCTACTCCTTGAAGGAAAAGGGGCGACTCAACAAATCATAGTCCTCGCTCACTACTCAGATGGATCCACCCGAGATGTGACTCCTCTTACCGTATTTCAGTCCAACAAGGAAGAAACTGCTTTGGTGAATGAACATGGGGAGATTACTGCGGGGAAGCACGGGGAAGCCTTTGTTATGGCACGTTTTCATGTCTTTACTGAGGGTATACAAACCATCGTGATCCCTGAAGGGCTGGATTATACAAAGCCTAAAGTTAAAGAGTACAATTTTGTGGATACCCTGGTTCACAACAAATTAGATAAATTACGCATTACCCCATCTCCGGTATGCTCGGATGAAGTCTTTATACGCCGGGCTTACCTTGATATCACCGGTATGTTACCCACTGCAGATGAGCTCCAGGAATTCTTACAGGACCAAAAAACAGACAAAAGAAGCCGGTTAGTTGATCAACTTGTGGAGCGAAAAGAGTTCACAGAAATATGGGTTATGAAATTTGCTGAACTCCTACAAATCCAAACAGATCCCAATCAGGGCATGAGTTACAAGGCGACCTTACTTTATTTTAATTGGCTCAAAGAGCGGATTGCCCAAAACATTCCCATGAATCAAATCGTCAAGGAGTTGCTTACTTCCCAAGGTGGCACATTTGTTAATCCTCCCACCAATTATTATCAGGTGGAACGGGACAACCTCAAGATTACTGAAAATGTTGCCCAGGTTTTTATGGGCATGAGGATTCAATGTGCTCAATGTCACAACCATCCCTTTGATCAGTGGACCCAGAATGATTATTATTCCTTTGCCTCTTTTTTTAGCCAAGTGGGAAGAAAGCGCGGAGCCGACCCTCGGGAGCAGGTCATTTACGATCGAAAAAAAGGGGAGATCAATCACCCCATTCACAATAAACCACTGCCACCTAAATTCCTGGGCGGTCCTTCCCCTGACATCCCCAAAGATATTGACCGGCGTAAAGTGCTAGCGGATTGGCTCGCTTCTCCCGATAATCCATTTTTTGCTAAAAACTTAGCCAACCTTGTCTGGTCTCATTTCTTTGGACAAGGCATTATAGAACCTGTTGATGATGTAAGGATTTCCAACCCACCTGCCAACCCTGAGCTCCTCAATGAACTGGCCAACCGCTTTACCGCCTACCAATATGATTTTAAGAAACTGGTCAAAGATGTTTGTAAATCGAGAACCTACCAACTTTCAACCCAAGCAACCACCTCCAACCAAGAGGATCGGCGAAATTTTGCCCGTGCATCCATGCGCCGATTGCGAGCTGAGATTCTCTTGGATATTATCTCCCAAGTGACCGAAACAAAAAACAAATTCCCTGGGTTGCCCCTGGGTGCGAAAGCTGTCCAGATTGCAAACGGTAAAGTTAACAACTATTTCCTTACCACATTCGGTCGGGCCAAGAGGGAAACCGTATGCTCCTGCGAGGTCGTCATGGAACCAAGTCTTTCACAAGCCCTGCATCTCCTCAACGGGGATACCACAAACAAGCGTATCAGCCAGGGGAAAGTCATCAAAAATGCCTTAAAGGCAGGGCAATCAACGGAAGATATTATCACGCTTTTATACCGCCGGTGCTACTCCAGAAATCCGACTACCGAGGAATTACAAAACCTGTCCAAAACTATTTCCAATGGGAATAAAGAGAAAGGGCTGACCGATATTTTCTGGGCTCTTCTTAATTCCAAAGAATTTGTTTTCAATCACTAATCATCGGTTTTGAACAAGTGTAATCCTCATTTTTCACCATGATCCGGTTTTTGACACTTTTGTTTTTTGCCTTATTGAGGGCGGGCGAGGCGACTCCTGGAAAGCCTAATTTCCAAGACGACATACTTCCCATCCTTGATCAGTCCTGCAATTCTTGCCACAACCCTGATAAAGCCAAAGGAAGCCTTATCCTTTCCACCATAAATGGCGTAATGCATGGAGGAAGTTCGGGTAAAGTAGTTGTGCCTGAAGATGGAAAATCGAGCTTACTTTATCAACTGGCTGCCCGGCTCAAAGAGCCTCACATGCCTCCTCGGGGGCAAGGTCTTGAAACCGAACAAGTCAAACTGCTTAAACGATGGATTGATCAGGGTCTGCTTCCCACCTCTACAGGTAAGGCTGTAAAGAAAAAGACCGCCAGCCTCGCCCTGGATCTGAAAACAAAAGACCTAGGAAAACCAAAGGGACCTCCCCCCATGCCTTCACACCTTAATCTTGAGCCATTCCTGGTAACCGAAAGAGCCTTCACTCCTTCGGCGATGGAAAGTGCCCCCTGGTCTCCTTTTCTTGCCATCGCAACTCCGAAACAAATTATATTCTATCACACCGAAACCTTAGAACTTCTTGGAGTTTTACCCTACCCGGAAGGATTTGCGGAATCGCTTGCCTTTAGCAAAAATGGTTCCTTGCTCCTAGCCAGTGGAGGTAAAGGTGGAAAAATGGGCCAAGTGGTAGCCTGGGATATTTCCTCGGGTAGAAGAATACTGACTCTCGGGCAGGAGAAAGATTCCATTTTATCGGTCGACATAAACCCAGACCAATCTTTGATCGCCATTGGCGGAACATCCAAAATCATAAAGGTGTTTGAACTTGGCTCTGGCCAAGTTCTTTACCAAATAAAAAAGCACTCAGAGTGGGTGACAAAAGTGGCTATTTCCCCCGACGGCATACTCATGGCTACGGGAGATCGAAATGGTGGCCTTTATATTTGGGAAGCCGAAACAGGTAACCCCTTCTACACTCTTTCAGGACACCAAGGGGAAATCACAGATTTAAGCTGGAGAGCCGATGGCAACACCCTGCTTTCATCTTCTGAAGATGGCAGCCTTCGGATATGGGAAATGATCGGCGGGTCCCTAGTGAAAGACTGGGAAGCCCACCCCAGTGGTGTGCTCTCTTCCCATTTTGATAAAAACGCCAACATTCTTTCCTCTGGTAGAGATAAAAAAGTCATTTACTGGGATAATAAGGGAAACAAAATAAGAACCATTTCGGGCTTTAAGGATATAGTAACCGAAGCCAGGTTTTCCGAGGATGGATTGAAAGTCATAGCTTCAGATTGGCAGGGAAACATCACCGTATGGAACCCATTAAATGGAGAAAAAACTGGCTCTTTAAACACAAACCCACCCACTATCGAAACAAGACTGAACGCACTTGCATTAAAACTCTCTCAGGCCCAAAAAAGTTTTTCGGCAGCCCAGGAACAAGCACAAAGATCCCTAGAAAAGGTTCAGGAAATTGAAGATACTATCTCCAGGGCACAGAAAGAAAATAAAGACTTAACCAATCGACTTAAACAGCTTGAGAACGAAGGCCACACCCTCGAAAAAAGCCTTGAAATTGAAACAAATAAAATTTCTCAGTTCGATGAGTCCATCGCTACTCATAATTTGAAAATTAAAAAAATGGAGACAGCCCATCATGGGGTTTCCAACGGGATTAAAAAGGAGAAAGTAAAAATTCTTCCTCAAGCCATCACCGATAGAGAAAGTATTTTAAACCCAAAAAAAGAACTCTCCGCATTACTCGCTGCTGAGGTGGCCAAAAGGGAAATTTCACTCACTTCACGAGACAAGTTAAATCATAGTATTGAAGGAAATGATAAAAAGATGAAGCAGCTCCAAGAGTCATCTCTTGCACTAACCGAAAAGATAAAGGAGATGAAAAAAGCATTGGAGGTAAGTCAGGAAAAGGCGACAGCATCGGTTGCAGGCCTTCAAAAAACCCAAAATGAGCTAGAGTCAGCCCAAGCCCAAACCACCAAGTGGAAAGCTGCACGAATCAATTCCCAGCGTCATGCGATCCTTGCATTATATTACCAGGCTGAGGATGAAATTGAGCTCTTAACGAGGCAATTAGAGCAAGCGAGGGATGCCCATATTAGGACGACTCAGGAATTGGATCAAAAAACAGGACAGTTATATCATTTGCCGGACAATATTACCAAAGCCCGTGAAGAACTCCATCGCATGCAATTGACATACCAGGAAAGCAGCAAAAAGGAAAAGGAGGTGGAGGGAAAACTTGCAAATTCGTTACAAACAATGAAAAGGACAGAGGAACTTGCCAATGAGACCGCAAAGACCAATCGTCAGGAATTAGTGACTAAAGCCTTTTTCAATGCCCACCAGAATTACAGGGAAGCCCTATTACATCTTGAAAAAAACTTCTCTCTTCTAAAATCCGAGCTTCAAAAACAAAAAGACAACACCAAGCTTGCCCTTGCCCAGCAAAAGCAGGCAGAGAAAATCCTCGCAGGCCTCATTGCCCAACAGGGTGAACTGCCCGCCCTGATTCAGGATAAGAAAACCGTTTTCACAACAGCTCGCAATTCGATCAACGAACTCGAGCAGACTATCGCAGAGGTAAAGAAGTTGGCACAGGAGAAAAAAAAGGCATCGGACCTACTCTACACAGAATACTTAGAGGTATTGACGAAGAAGTAGACTGCTTTCGTTTGCCATCTCCTAGTAACCCGTTTCAATAATTCTTACCTTTGAAGGCAATCTTACAATTTAACCTTATCCCGCATTGGCTATATTTTACCTTTCTAGCCCTATCTCTTCTAGGGAAAGCTAAAGACAGTAGTGACGCCCTCGTTTCTGCGTCCCAACATATAATCGAGGACGCTTCCCATTTTCAACAAATGGCTGCTTCCATTAAGCCATCGATTGTTGTAATTGAGAGCGTCGATCGAGTTGGTCGCGAAGGTGGAAGAGGTACCGGTTTTGTGGTTTCCAAAAACGGATTAATTGCTACTAATTTCCATGTAATTGGGGAGCATCGTGAATTCATTGTTCGATTTGCGAATGGTGAGAGTTATCGACCTACCAGTATTGTTGGTATAGACCGAGCACGGGATCTTGCCCTTTTCACCATCGATGCCGATCACTTAACTCCGCTGACTTTGGGTGATTCTTCAAGCCTGACCCTCGGAGAAACTATCTTATCCCTGGGCAATCCCTTAGGATACGACTTTAGTGTCAGCCGGGGTGTCATTGCCGCCATTCGCGAATTAGAATTTGGGGACGGTCGTCCCATGATTCAGGTGGCAGTCCCCATCGAACCCGGAAGCAGTGGCAGCCCGGTTATCAACTTGAAAGAAGAAGTGGTGTCCATCCTTTCTATAAAGTCGGGAGGGGCGATGGGATTTGGAGTCCCTGTCAATGCCCTAAAAAATCTTATCGGTGAAAAAACAACTTCGATACCCATTGATAAATGGCTAACCATTGGCACCTTGGATGAGCGCCAATGGAAGGTGATGATGAACGGCTCCTGGAAGCAAAGGGCAGGAGAAATGCGAGCGACTGGGCTTGGTAACGGATTTGGTGGGCGTATGCTCTGTATCAATCAAAAGGGTCCGATCCTGGCCCCTTTCGAATTGGAGGTGGAAGTGAAGCTTGATGATGAAAGTGGAGCGGCAGGCCTTGTTTTTTGCGCAAATGAAACCGGTTCACATTATGGTTTCTACCCTACCAATGGATCACTCAGACTTACTCATTTTGTCGGACCAAGTGTTTACAGTTGGAATATTCTCAAAACAACTGAAAGTCAGGCTTACCTGCCCGGGGAATGGAACCTTCTTCATGTAAAGCTTGAGGAAAATGGACGAATCCTATGTTCGGTAAATAAGAAAATTGTAATCGATGTACTAAACTTTGAGAAAACTGGTGGACTGGTTGGTCTTTGTAAATTTCGGGCTCCCACTGCATCCTTTCGCAATTTTCGTTTTGGCCAAAGATTTTCATCGCAGGAAATCAGTATGGAATCTCGCGAAAAAATCCGTCAACTCACACAAGAGCTTCCCTTGGCTGCACAACTGAAGGAAAAAAGTGTACAGGAAATCTTAGAGATTGGAGCAGTGGCTCCTCAGATACTCAAGGATTTCTCTAAGGAGTTACGACAAAAGTCAACAATGCTTGAAATCCTCGCTGAGGAAGTGAGAGAAAAACTCGTGATTGCAGAGTTGGTGGAAACACTAAATTATGAGGACGAAAAATCGATCGACCTGCTTAAGTCTGCCCTGCTTATCGCTCGTCTTGACAACGAGCACTTCGACCTAGGTGACTACCTCCGCAAAGCAGATCTCTTGGCTCATGATATTGGAAAGTCCTTCCCTGAAGGGGCAAGTAATCCCCAAAGAATCAAGATTCTAGCCCAGCAACTCTTTCAGGAGATGGGATTCCATGGAAGCACCCTTGATTACAACCACCGGTCAAACAGCTACATAAATGAAGTAATGGACGACCGGGAAGGCTTACCCATAACCTTATCTGTTCTCTTTATCGAATTAGCCAACAGGCTGAACTTAAATGTTTCGGGGCTTGGAATACCGGGACATTTCTTAGCCTTATACCAAGAGCCAATTAATAATGAGGAAACCCCTGAAACTGAAAGGGGGAAGCCTGCCGAAATAATCATTGATTCTTTTGGGGGTGAAATTATTAACCGAAAGCAAGCGGCGAAACTATCTGGTCGGAAGCTCAATGAACTTGAATTCAAACCATCCGAGAAAAAAGATATTATTAAACGGATTCTTCGAAACCTTGTCCAGTCAGCTGAAAATGAAAATGATACAAAATCTCAAATCCGTTATCTTGACACTATTCTAGCAATCGCGCCTGAAGACCGTTATTCCCGAGCCCAAAGAGCCATGCTATTTTACATTTCAGGTGAAGTGAATAAATCCCTAACTGACATCGAATTTCTCCTTGAAAACTATCCCGATAGCCCAGAAAATCAGCCCCTTCGGGTGATACGCAATAGGTTAATTGACCAAGGGGCCAATGCTTTTTAGCCCTTAATTTAAATTAGAATACCATCTCCCTACATGGGGTAAATGTCATCGTCTGAAAACTTGCCTCCTGTTTGGCCGTTTGGCCCCATAGAGAATAACTGGTATCCTAAATTATTATCTTCCCGGGGGTATTCATATTGATATTCATTTCCCCATGGATCTAAAAAACCGGGATCTTTATTTAAAATATCAGACAACCAGATTTTTAAGGCATTTCCGTCATTATGAGAAAAGGAAGGTATTTCTGCTTCGTCAAAAATAGCCGGATCAAAACCAAGAAGCCTGACGGGTAAAGACACACGATGTGGAGGCACCTCTAGTCCACCTACTGCATTATGGAAACCGATCATAGATAAAAACAAACATTCAGCTGGGGTACAAATCTCTTTGGGGCAATGCGGGAAATCACCAAAATCCTGGCGGTATGAAGTGATACCAACTTGCAAAGCAGACAACTCAAGGTGTGTTTGCTTTATCTTTTGTTTCTTTTGGACAAACGAAAAACCCACAAGTAAAAGGGCCAGAAGCACAGCGATGATCGCAATCGTCACCAAAAGCTCAATCAGACTATACCCCTTGTGCCTTAGCCGGCTCAATCAGTTTCTTTCCCCCACCCCATTTGTATAAGAGCCTGATGAACAGCTTTGAGATCTTCATCACCTAATGCTATTTTTTTATATTTTTCATCACGACGAACGGCCTCTTTTAAAAAATCTAAGCACTCACCCGGGCTGCTTAAAAGGGATGCATAACATGCCAGGTTATAGCGAATAATCGCACTTTCCCCATGCAGCACCAGTCCGTCTAATAATATTCCTCGGGCATCCTCGATACTATCTGCCCGCCTTGTGGCATACGCCTCAGAAACCCACCAGTCAACCTCATCAGGGAATTCGGAACGCAGGCTTTTAGCAAAAGATTTCATCATATGCCACTCTCCTAGTTCCTGGTATAAAAAGGTAAGCAAAGATCTCTTTTGCTTGGACCATGGCATCTTGTCTGGCACAGCCCGAAGTTCAATCTGGACATCTTCAAACATTTCTAAACTGAAAAAACCATGGGCCCGACGAAGATGCACCTCCGGTGTCAACTGATGAGGCGGAAGAGGCAAATCACCCAGCATCGTTCAAAGACTAAAGGTTGGGGGGTATCAAATTAAAACACTAGCCGCCGGAAATCTCCCAAAACTCAACTTCTCCCCATTGGTGCCCCCACCCGTCATATGACGGAGTGACTCGAAAATACCTTGCCTTAATCGCCTTAAGATCAATTTCCGCCCAGGTGGCTTTTCCCTTCTCGGCAAGGAAGCCAGTATATTCATTGAATAACATAAAGTTCTGATTATCCAGACTCACTTCCACTTTTACTTTAGAAAGCTCTTGGGCCCGATCCCATGGCTGAAAATAGATGCGGATCACACCGATCCTTTTGGTCTCTCCTAAATCGAATGTAAAGATCGGGTTTTTCTTCATCCAAACCGACCAAGAGGAGCGCCATCCGTCTTTAGGGAGTTTGCCATCAATCAAATTCTTCACCCCGTACCGCCCAGCGTCTGATGTCGGCGAAACCGAGGACTTTATGTCTTTCACAGGACAAAGTACAAAGTTACGAGAATCCCCAGCAAGGGCACGGCTTTGCCCGTAAGTAACAGTCAACACACAAAAAAGGCTTAGTAAAAAAAACAGTTTATTTTTCAAACTCATTTTCTTTTTTTGTATGCATTCGATTCGACATGCAAGAAAACAAGCATGCAGTGTAGTGCTTATCGCTTTTTACTCACCATCCAATGACACCCGGACTCTTCTCCAATCTTAATAAAAATTCTTTCAGCTTTATTTAACTTTCTTCCTTTTCTTACTGAAATCCCCCAGGTTCTAGAAAGTTTTGGTGTTCCCAGGGATAAACTATTTAATTCTCCACGAGTGCATTCTTCCTCAACCGCCCAAGACGCCATCACACTCACCCCCATCCCCACTTTGATCAATTCCTTAGTCGCTTCTGGGCTGCTTATTTCCATAAATGAGTTTAATTTAACTCCTTTTTCATTCAGGTAATCATTTAACACCCTGAAAGTATAGCTTGAGCGATTATAAAGAATGAAATTTTCCGAGACAGCTTGGCTCCAATCGATCTTGCCTTCCTGACTCCATGGGTGGTCAGGTAGTAATACGAGGCGCAATTCGTCTGAAAAACAAGGAATAAAATCTATCTCATTACTTTTTATAGGCTCCAGAGTTATGGCTAAATCAATTTCCCCTAAACTTAACATCTCAAGACACTGAGGAGTATCTTCTGCTTTGACCTCAAACCTGCATTGCGGGTGTGCCACCTTAAACTTGGATAAAATTGGTGGAAGTAAAAACCGGCACGCTTGCTGACTGGCTCCCAACCGAAGTCGACCTGAACCAAATTTCTCAAAGCCGTTTAGCTCTTCCCTTAATACTTGCATCTCAGATAAATAAGGGCGGGCAAAGCGAAGTAGGCGATCGCCAGCCTCGGTAATGGAAAACTTTTTACCCTGACGCCGAAAGAGTTGACACCCAAGATCGTCTTCCAGTGACTTCATGGAATGGCTCACTGCGGACTGGGTAAGGAAAAGGCGCTTCGCGGTTTCAGTAAAACTACCGGTTGCGCAAAGTACTTCAAATGCCTCTAACTGTTTGCTATCGAATAGCCTGCTTCTTTTCATTTATGTCGTGCCTTGCAATTCACGATCCAATTTCAGGATTCTTGTTAAAATGGGCATTTTTTCTACTTCTTACAGCTTGTCGGATTACTAGAATTCCATACCATCTTATTTATGAACAGAATTTTCACCCAAGTTATCACAGCTACTTTTCTTATCTCTGTCTTGCCCACTTTATCTGCCCAGGTTCATCCTAAAGAAGCTTTGGGAAGGAAAGTTTTTGACTCCTTTAGAAATCAAAACTTCAAAAGCCTTTATGATTCTTCCATCTTTTCGCTTTCGGAACAGAATTTTAAATTTTTGATTAAAAATATTCGAAACCAAGCTCTGCGTAATAACTTAATCAGTCTTCACTCAATACCCTTTCCTCCTGAAGCAGTCACATCCCAGCAACGATGGGAAATTGCCTTCAAGCATAATTGGCGAAATGAATGGCGACACTTGTCGCGTTTCACTCCAGATCGGATTCGGGAGCAAGCCATGCTTCCCATTCTAAAAGCAGTTCATGAACACAGCATTCAGTGGAAAACCGTAGAACTAATCGCCATTGAAATTCTCCTCCCCGTAACTTGGGAAAATGGTCGTTTTAAGATCAAAGGTGACCCTGACTTGGATGAAAACTCCACAAGCTCCAGGACATTGTATATTGACCGCAACCTAAACTATCGGCTTCGACTCGACAACAAAACTTACGCAAAAGCCTTGATGATTGGAACAAAACCGGAAAATTCGGATTCTGCTTATAAACAAGGCATCTTAGGAAATGGAACTGGCCAAGGGGATATACTCATTCGCTTTGACCGTTCCACGCCTCGTGAACTGTTTTACTTTTGCCCCGATGTCAGGGCAGCGGGCGGTACATTGAAAGTATTAGACTATCATCACACGGATCGCCCCAATCAGAGACATGACCTACTTTTAACTTTTGCCTACGGTTCCCCTTTGGAAACTTTTCAAATCATGCTTCCCGAAGTGATCACTAACCTTAGGCCAAATTCTAATCCTGCACTCCCACCCTTACCTGATTTACCCATTTTTTGTGAACGCCCCCAATGGATTGGCCCGGTTTCCCTTCCCAGAGGATTACAATTACCGTACTAAGTGTAGAGAAGCTTATTCTTGGAGAACTTCAATCAGTTCTCCCCGCTTAAATCTTACAATTCTTT
>ERZ807291.2716-NODE-2716-length-26151-cov-8.359365_pt1 | contig 26151 bp, 18 predicted proteins | sample MGYA00521257_ERZ807291 | MGnify/ENA primary metagenome ERZ807291 (study PRJEB31413, sample SAMN03169783) | marine metagenome | biome: Marine; feature: Water; material: Subsurface seawater | place: North Sea | collected 2011-04-28 | depth 1 m m ... | reverse complement strand
CCCATTTGTTGTGCCATATCCATTTGTTGTGGCATACCCATTTGTTGTGGCATACCCATTTGTTGTGGCATACCCATTTGTTGTGGCATACCCATTTGTTGTGGCATATTTACATTTGTTAACTCATTTTTGATATGAGGTGGTAAATTTTGAAATCCATTCATATTTTGAACGTTATTTCCTTGGTTATTTTTCATCATATCAGATAATCCTAAATTAGCATCAGGCGTTGCTTCTGAAGATAATACATTGTAACCATCATTTGTAATATTTAATTGTTGATTTTGATCCATATTTACATTATTTAATTGTTGATTTTGACCCATATTTACATTATTTAATTGATTATTGCTATATAAATCTTGATAGTTAGGTAATGAATTATTCTGTCGCATTTTAACATTATTTGCTCCTAATAATGAACTAATTTTACTACCTTGTGTTTGATTTAAGTTATTATTTCCTTGTGTTTGATTTAAGTTATTATTTCCTTGTGTTTGATTTAAGTTATTATTTCCTTGTGCTTGTATCATATTTTCTTTTTTACTTCCTTTTTCAATATTAAATAATTTTGATAATGATTTTGTATTATTTTTATTAGATGATATAGATAAAGATAACATTGAACTTTCATCACTGACTTCATCTTCAGTTAATCCAGTATGTAAATTTCTACTTCCTTCTACTCTTGATTTAGATATTTTAAAGCTATTTTCTTTCTTTTCTTTCTTTGATTTTTTTGTTCTTTCCATTTTATTATTTGATTTAACTTCTTTTACAACTTTTTTTACATCATCTTTTACATCTTTGGTTTTATCATTTGAATATTCAACATCAGTACTTAATTCATCAAGATCAATAGTAGAACTTTCTTCATCTATTTCATTTATTTCTTTATTTTTTGGTTTTTTATCTAATTTTTCTTCTTCTTCTTCTTCTTCTTCGCTTTCATCTAAATCTAATGATTCAGAATTTTCTTTATTACTTTCTGAATCATCATTGCCACCGACACTTTCATGATTTTCATGATTTTCATGATTTTCACTTTCAGAACTACTTGATTTGTCACTTTCAGAGCTACTTGATTTGTCACTTTCAGAGCTACTTGATGATTCGTCATCATTTAATGGTTTTTTATTTTCTGATATATTTCCAATATCTTGTTGATTTTGTGTTGAAGCACCACCTGCACTAAATATATTACCCTCAGGGCTACTTGATGATTCGTCATCATTTAATGGTTTTTTATTTTCTGATGTATTTTCAATATCTTGTTGATTTTGTTGAACGTCAGAATGTTGAACTTCCGATTGATTTTGTGTTGAAGCACCGCCTGCACTATATATATTATCAGATGAAGCGAGAATGTCTGTACCACCATATGGTTGAGATGATTCTAAATTATTATCAGGTTGTACATCAGGTTTTGTTTCTTTGAATTCAGAGAATAAAGAATAATTAAGAAGAATATTTTCAGCATTAAGATTATCTTTTTTAATAGCTTTTATTAAACTTTCTACAATTTTTTTATTATCAGTTTTTACTACTTTTTTAATTAGCTCTAATAAATCAATTAAATCTTCGGATTGAGATTTTTTTTTCATTTTAGCATTTAATGAAGCATTATCTAATTCAGGATGAATAATTGAATTTCTTAAATCGTGGAATTTAATTTGTAATCCATTATCAGGAACTAAGAAATGGATATTATTTACAAAATAATGAAATTTTCTATCTGCCTTTTGTTTTTCATATGATAAAAATGAATCTAAATCACTAAAATTTAATCTTAATTCAGGATATTTTCTTTGATGAAAGTATAATGCATATATTATATTTAATAATAATATTTTAAAATCATTTTTATTTATATTTTTAAAAATTTTATTTATATCTCCTAAAGTACTAAAATTTTCACTAATTTGAACTGAAACATATGGTGATTTACATTTTTTTAATGATTTTTCAGCTTCTATAAATCCTGAAAGTTTATCATGTAATTTTTTTGTACTTACGTCAAAATTTTGTATTGGTAAGGTAACGTATGATCTTTTACCACTATTTGTATATAATATAAATTTGTTTATTGCATTTATATTAATATTTGAATTTATAGAATCAACCGCGTTAGAATCTTTATATAAATAAAATGTAACTAATACTTTGTTATCATTATCTGAATTTTTTCTTGTAAAAACTAGTTTATCACATGTACCGTTAACATATACAAGTTCTTCATTAAATAATGCATCTAATAATATTTCAGATTGTTCGGATTCTCTATCAAATTTAAATAATGTATTATCTTTTAATACTTCTTTTATTAAAATAGCTTTTGTAGCGTAATTTTTTTTAGAAGGATTAAAAAATGCTTTATATGCAATATTAACAATTTCATCTATTTTATTGGAACTCATTCTAATATATATAAATATAGATTTTTTATTTAAATTATTATTTTAATTTCTATACATTAATATATGACAATATTAATTGTTGTTTTAATTATTCTTTTAGTATTAAGCATTATAAATAACTTCTATATGTATCATTATAACTATAATGAATCATGTCCCAAAAATTACATATATTCGGGTAATTTGCCAAAAAATTTAAAATATCAAACAATAACTTTTTTTTACAAAGATAATAAATTTAATAAATGCCATAAGAATGATTATAATAAATCTGATATACCAATAAGATATGAAGGCGATATGACATTAAATAATATGTTATCAAATTTAAATAATAAAAAAATAAAATATATAATTAATAATAATAATATCCTACCATTAGAAATTTCTGAATTAGATTATTTAAAATTAAGAAATTTATAAAGTATTATTCTAAATATAATTTTGTTTACAATTATTATTTATATCTTCTTTATTAGAATATATATTTAATGTTCTAGCTGATGGATCAGTTGCATTAGACCATTCAGGCATCCAAAATCCTGGTATTACATTACTAAATTTATCTCCATATAATTCGTCAAATATAGATCTAAAATAGTATGCTTCCTTTGTTGTAGGTGTACAATAACTATATTTTTCCTTTGCATTCAAAAGTTCATCATCTGTAATTTTTTCATCACATAACTTTTGAATAATAGAATGCCATGAATTTTCTTGAGAACTTATACCATCGGAAAATGCTTCTTTTTGTCTCCATAAAACTTCTTTTGGTAGATAATTATTTATGAATGAATCTCTTAATAGTTTCTTTTCACAATTATTACTATCTGGCATTTTAAATTTTGGATCAATATTTAAATACAAGTCAACAAATGAAACATCTAAAAATGGAACTCTTAATTCTAATCCATGTATTGATGTAGCTCTATCGGCCCTTTGAACATCATAATAATGAATTTCACTAAGACGTTTAATTGCATGTTTATGTAATTCTTCTAGATTAGGAGCCATATAATTTTCTAAATATCCATTTGTAACTTCATCACTTCCATCTCCCGATAGTATAACTTTAAAATTAGTATTTTCTGCAATATATTTTGAAACCAGATATTGTCCGGTAGATGCTCTTACTGTTGTTATATCATAAGTTTCTGTAGCCAAAATTACATCTTTGATTGCTGCTATAGCATCTTCAGGGGTAATATTAACTACTGTATGTTCAGATCCAATATATTCAGAAACCATTTTAGCATATTTAACATCAGTACTTCCAGGAATTCCAATGCTAAATGTATATAATTTTTGGTTTGTATCCTTTAATAATTTACTTGCGATTGAACAAACTAAACTACTATCTAATCCACCAGATAACAAAGCACATACAGGTCTGTCAGAAATTAATCTCTTTTTAACTGTTTCTGTTAGAGTATTACAAATTTTGTTATATAAATTTATTTGATCTGAATTAAATTTATCAATTTGTAAATATTTCTTAATATTATAATATGTTTCAGTTCTCTCATTATAATTATTTTCACTAAAAGAAATTAGTTTATATGTTCCAGGTGTAAATTGTCTTGATGAAATAGCAATATCTTTCATACCTTTCAATTCACTTGAAAAAATAAAATTTTTGAAGTTATCACGACCAATATATAGAGGTCTAACTCCAATTCTATCTCTTACTACAAAATATTCAATATTATTATCTTTTTCAATAATTATAATAATACTAAAAACTCCATCAAGTTTATTAACCATTTCTGTTTTAAATTTAATATATAATGGAATCAATACTTCACAATCAGAACTTGATGTGAAATTAAATTCATTTTCTAATGTTGATTTAATGTCACTTGCATTATAAATTTCACCATTACATACACATGTGTATTTAGTATTAGTACTTTCATCAAAATATTCAAATGGTTGATTCCCTTTTGTTGACACATCCATAATTGATAATCTATGAAAACCAAGCATATATTTATTTTTATTATGAATTAGTTTCATACTGTCAGGACCTCTTCCTTTAATATTCATGAAATTATTTAGTACCTTATCATATTCCAAATCAACATGCTGATGTAGTAAGTAAGCCCAAATTCCACACATTTTATATTATAATATAATAGTTAAATTGTTATATTATAATATGTCAATTTTTTATTTAAAGAATTTTATATAAAACTTATCAAATATTGGTTTATTCAAATTAACTTTATTTGAAGTATTTTTAAAATTATAGTTATTTATAAATCCTTCTTGAGTAGTATCTTGAGTAGTATCTTGAGTAGTATCTTGAGTAGTATCTTGAGTAGTATCCTGAGTAGTATCCTGAGTAGTATCTTGAGTAGTATCCTGAGTAGTATTATTTAATAAATTTAAATTATTTGTATCATTTACATCATCATATTCAATAAATGATTCATTTTGTAAATATAATATCTGCCATTGATAATTTTCTTTATTTGGATATTTAACTCTTAATAGTCTAATATTATATGATTCAGATTCATCTAAAATATAATGTTTTTTACCTATAAAATCAACTCCTAATCGAGTGTTTAATTCTGTTATTTTATCATCATCATTAATTTCAGTTAATTGAAATTTATTAGATTCATAAATTACTCCATCGAAATATTCTTTTGTTATTGTATCTAAATTAAGTAATATATTATATTGTTTTATAAACATATTATCTTTAAAGGATTCAAAATCATACATGTCTGCATTTATAGAAACTTTTTTTGAGTCATCAACTAATTTCATATATTCAATCTTAGTAATAGTTTCTTTAAAATTAATAGCATTTATACTATCAAAGTTAGTTTTAAAAGTTTCTTTGTATTCATTATCTAAACTAATATAAGCGTCATTAATTAATTGATCCCAATAAATTATTACTTTCCAATAATAATCCCTAGCGTTAGCTTTAGCTAATAAAATTATTATATTATTATATTGAATATAATGAAATTTTGAGACAACATTAGTAATGTCATCATTTGTAATTACAAAACGTTTTTTTGAATCGTCAGGATCTATAATTAAATTACTTGTAATAAAATTTTTAATTTGTTCTTCGCTAAAATTTAATGTGTTTATCTCAAAATCAGGAGCTGCCATATATAATTGATTAAAGTCTAATTCTTGATATTTATCGGAAAATTTAAATATACTATTCATTTTAATACCCTTTAAACCATGGCATAGATATTTGTCAATATTATTTTTTTGTTCATCGCCAGATGATGTATAAATTATTCTGAATATTTCTTTAAGATATTCTTTAACTTCACGTTCAGTAAGAATATCTTTATCATTTACATTTTGAAATATACTATAATTAGCTACAGATTCTTTTAATAATATCATTTCAGATTTTGATAAGCATGTATCTTGAATACAAAATTTATCATTTGTAACACTAAAATTATCTAAATGTTCATAAATAGATTTTTTTAAATAATTACCGTCAGCAGTCCAAAAATAATTAGACATATATATTTGTATATATTTTATTATTAATAATAAATATTTTGAATAGATATCATTTAATAAACATATAAATAAGTCTAAAATATATTATAAATTTATAATATATTTTAATGGATTTAAAACCAACCCAAAAATTGTTAAAATCAACAATAATACTTCAGAATAATATTAGATATAATTTGGAATATGTAAATTCATATAATGAATCACATGAAAAAACAAAAAATAGAATAATTGATATTATTGATAGAATTCAAAATAATTATGATATTGGATTAATTAATCAAGAAAAATATAATTCTACTATGAAAAAAATAGAAGATATTTTAACAAAATTAACAAATTTAAAGTATCCTTTAAAAATTAAGGATTTTAGAAAAAACAATGTAATAGATTTAAAATTAGAACTTTACTCTATAAAAGAAAATGTAATTGAGTTAGTATGTGAATGTGGATCATCGTCATTAATGACAGTTGTAAATATTTTAGTAAAAGATAATAAGAAAATATTTAATACATCTACATCAAAATATTTAGATTTTTTGGATAATGTTTTTATACCAATTGGTACAAAAATATCAGAATCAGATAAAGAATCTGATAATGATAGAATAATAATTCAAAATTTAGATATGTTAAATGCATCTTTAATAGAAAAAATTGATGGAGCTGTTATTGAAATTCCATGTGATAAAAAAAAATTAGTTGTAAATGGATATTTTAAAAAAGATCCACTAAATGTTTATAAAAATCATGATATTCTTAATAGAAAGATTTGTGATATTAAGGAAAAAATAAAAACAGCAGATATACCATCTGAATTTATCGTATCCTATATTTATCAAATGAATACTAGAGATATTGTTGTTTTGGCGGTAGATAAAATTTTAAGAAAATTAAAGAGAGATTATGATTATTTAAATAAACTTAAAGGTCAATTACTATCATCATTAGTTAAGGAATTTTTAATGAGTAATTTACAAGATCAACGAAAGATCTTAACATTATTTTTAATAAGTGATAATGATGAAACGATACATTTAGCATATTTATTATATGACATGATAACAACTAGTTCAGATAGTATAAAACCTCAATTTATGGCAGATGAGATTTTTAAAAGTTTACATTGGTCTGTTCAAAAGAAATTTAAAGTTGCATTTAAGAGTGTTGAAAATTATAGAAAAAAATTATTATCATTAAATGAAGATAATATTTCTTACGAAGATAGAATTGTTCAAATGAAAGCTCCTGATAATGTAAAATCAAAGGCATTAGATAAATTAAAAGAGATTAGTGCCAGTAAAGAAAGTGTAAAAGCAATGAATTACTTGGATGGATTATTAAAAATACCATTTGGTGTTTATAAAAAAGAAAAAATTCTTACATTTTTAGATGATTTTTCAAAAAATATAAAAGAACTTTTTGTTGATTTAAAAAAATCTACTAATAAGATGAATGATATAGATGATACAATAAAATTTGTAAAAACTGAATTATTAGAGCTTTTTAAATTTTTTGAAGAAGATTCATATGAAACTGAGAATAAATTGGATGAATTATTAGTAAAAATAGAAGTTGTCTTATCAAAAATAAATAAATCTTTATCAGAAGATAAAAATTATGATAATATGACTTCTGAAGATAATAGTTTAATTAAAAATGAAACAGATTCTTCATTAAAAAAATTAGATCAAATGAAAAAACTAAATCAAGAAATAGATGAATGTAATGATGATGACGATGATGTTTTAGAAAAGATTGAATCTGAAATAAGTTATAATATTAAGAGAGAGTTAGAGAATTTAAAAAATAATTTATATGGATTACCAAATTCTCCAAAATTGGTAAAAAGTCGTGTATTTAATGTAACTAATGAATATGAATATGAATATGAAAAAGTAGATAATACTGAAATGAATTTAAAAATATTTGAAGAATTTAATAAATGGAAATCAATAGAAAGTCAATTAATGAATTTGTTTAATGAATGGACTAGATATAAGCATTCTAAAAAAGATTATATGGGTAAAGTAAGAAAAACATTGGATGCATGTATTCATGGGCAAATTGATGCTAAAAAACATATTGAGAGATTAATAGCTCAATGGATAAATGGTAAAATGGAAGGTAATACATTTGGGTTTCAAGGACCACCAGGTGTAGGTAAAACTACTCTATGTAAAAAAGGATTAGCCAAATGTTTAATTGATGAAAATGGTGAAAGTAGACCTTTTGCATTTATAGCATTAGGAGGGGCAAGTAATGGATCTTTTTTAGATGGGCACAATTATACTTATCTTGGTTCAACATGGGGTAGAATAGTTGATATATTAATAGAAACAAAATGTATGAATCCTGTTATTTACATTGATGAATTAGATAAAGTTAGTAAGACTGAAAATGGTAGAGAAATAATAGGTATTTTAACTCATTTAACTGATCCTTCACAAAATCAAGAATATACTGATAAGTATTTTGGTGGAATTAAATTAGATCTATCAAAGACAATGATAGTATTTTCATATAATGATGCTAGTTTAGTTGATCCTATATTAAGAGATAGAATAACAGAAGTAAAGGTAAAGTCAATTACTAAAAAGGAGAAGGTATTTATAACAAAAGAATATTTATTACCAGAAATATTAGAAACAGTTGGTTATGAAAAGAAAGATTTTATATTTAGTGATGAAGTAATTAATTACATAGTTGAAACATATACATTAGAGGCTGGTGTTAGAAAATTAAGAGAAAGGTTATTTGAGTTAATAAGAGAAATTAATTTAACTCGTGTTTTAGGAGAAGAAAATGTTAAATTACCATTTGAAGTTACAGAAGAATATATTAAGACTCAATTCTCTGATAGAAGCAGAGTACAATTTACTAAAATTGCAAAAGAACCACAAGTTGGTTTAGTTAATGGATTGTATGCAACATCTGCTGGTACTGGTGGTATTACTATTATAGAAGTAATGAGAACTCCATCCGATACAAAATTAAGTTTAGAACTAACAGGCAATCAAGGTGATGTTATGAAAGAATCGATGAGATGTGCTAAAACTGTTGCCTGGAATTTATTACCTTATGATATTAAAAAGAAAATCAAAACAGAATGGGATGAAGTTGGCAGTTTTGGATTACATATTCATTGTCCAGATGCAGCTATGCCAAAAGATGGTCCATCTGCTGGTATTGCAATTACAAGTGCTATATTATCTAGATTATGTAATGTTAAAATTAGAAATACAGTTGCAATGACTGGTGAAATAGATTTAAATGGAAAAGTTCATGCAATTGGTGGCTTAGATTCAAAATTAGATGGTGCTAAAAGAGCAGGCGCAACTAAAGTATTAGTACCATCCGAAAATGAGGATGATTATAAAAGAATAATTAATACTATGTCAGATGATGAAAGAAATACTTATACAGATAATTTCGAAATTAAAATAGTAAGTCATTATAAAGATGTTGTTAATGAAGTATTAGTTGATAATAATTTAGAATTTTGTTTTTATGATTAAAAAATATACATTGATGATGATCTATATTATGATGTAAATAGTATTTATTATTATTATTTATATTTCTAAATAGAAACTATTTAGAAATATGACTATAGTTTTATTTTATGAATATAATTTTTATTTTGATATCATGCCTTACAGTAAGTAAGGCATTTATTCCTAATGTGAATACTATAAACCGATTTAAGATATATAATACGCATATCGCTTATATGATAAATAAGAATGACGATAATTATATCTATTATGATCCCAAAAATATATCCGATAATTTTTTGAAACCAGATAATAAAAGTCTGATAGAACCTATTGGTATAAGAGTTGTTATTAGATCGAATGAATTTGATTTATTTAATGAACCAATAATAAATAATAATAACTTTAATCAATCTGAACTTGAAGAATTAAAAAAAGAAGAAGAAAGGGAAAGCCATAGACAACAACAAAAATATATACAAGATTTATTTAATATAAGAACTGCTCCAGGAGATAAAAATAAAAAAACTAGTAGTAAAAATTTTAAAATTGAGAAGAATGTAGATATAAAATTTAATAATGTAGGAGGTTATGAAAAAATAAAAAAAGAACTTCTTCAATCTGCAGATATTCTAATTAATTATGAAAAATATAGGCAATATAATGTTAGAACACCCAAAGGATTAATTTTTGAAGGACCTCCTGGAAATGGTAAAACGTTATTAGCCAAAGCATTTAGTGGGGAAGTAAACGCATCTTTTATTTCCGTATCAGGTAGTGAATTTCAAGAAAAGTATGTAGGAGTTGGTGCTTCTAGAATTAGAGAATTATTTGAATTAGCTGATAATAACGCTCCATGTATTATTTTTATTGATGAAATTGATGCAATTGGACGATCTAGAAGTGGTGATGGTGAATCTTCAAGTGCTGAAAGAGATAATACATTAAATGAATTATTAGTAAAATTAGATGGATATAGAAAAAGTAATGGAATTTTTTTGATATGTGCCACTAATAGAATTGATTTGCTAGATTCTGCTTTATTAAGACCTGGAAGAATTGATAAAAAGATTTACATAGAACACCCTGATAGTAAAACTAGAAAAGAAATTATTAAAATTCATTCACTAGGAAAACCAATGGAATCTACAATTGATAATGATTATTTAATTGAAATTAGTAATGGAATGTCCGGTGCTGAAATAGAAAATTTATTAAATGAAGCTATGTTAAATGCATTACGTGATGATAGAGAACAAATATCAAATAATGATTTAGAAAGTGTATTGAGTAAGTCAATGGTTGGATGGAAAGAAACAGAAAATTTGTTCAGCAGAGATATGATTAAAAGAATAGCAGTACATGAAATGGGTCATGCAATGAGTGGTTTATTAATTAAAGAACATTCTAAATTATCAAGAGTTTATTTAAATAGTTTATCACCAAATAATCCAGGATATACAGTTTTTGAAACAAATGAAATTGATTCTAATATATTTACAAAAGAAAAATTATTTTCACATTTAGTAGTTTTATTAAGTGGTAGAAATGCTGAAAAAATATTTTTTGGTGAGAGTGTTACAACAGGTGCTTCTAAAGATTTTGAACAAGCATATAAATTAGCTGAAGATATGATTTTAAAATATGGTATGGGAGAACATGATATATACACATTTAATAGTGATAAATCCAAAGATATTGTTGATAAAAATATATTTGAACTAATTAGTTCTGCAAATAGTAAGTCACTATTGCTATTAAATGAATGTAAAGGTATAATTGATGAATTATCTGATATATTAATTGATACAAAAAAATTAGATAGGCAAACAATCGAAATGAAGATATATAGAAAAGAACCAAGATTATTTAATAAAAAATTTTAGCTGAAGATAAATTTCTAATAATTAATTTCATACTTGTATTTACTTATTAAAAATGTATCTTCGGATTTAATCTTACTTAATTCCAAAATAACTCTTGTCCCATCTGTAAAATCATATATAATATACTTTTCATTTTTTAATTTTTTAAATTCACTTATTAACTCTTTTACAGTATTAACTTTTTTATTATTTATTTTTTCTAATGTCATACCTTCTTCTAATAACTCTAAATTATTAATATAAGATCCTTTCATTATATTTGTAATTACAATTTTATCATATATTTGATTTTTATAATCATTATATTTATCTAAATCGGTATAACTTAATTTATTTAAATGTTTTATTTTTAAGTCCATAAATATGATCCCACCTATAATTTCATAATTTACATTTTCAAATTGTGGATACATTAATCTAATTTTATAATATTCAATTGATCCCAATTTTAATTTTGTATTTTTTTTAACACCATCCCTATAATAAATAATATCTATGTTCTCTCCAATTTTATATTCATTGAATATTTCATCTAAAGTTAATTTTTCATTATACCAATCGACTTTTATTTCCCCATATTTATCTATAGAATATTTATCCCATTTACATAATATATCCCCTCCTTTTATACCTGCATTTTCTAATGGACCATTCTTATAAACTTGAGTTATTAAAATACCATCATCCTTAATTTTATAATAATCTAATAATTCTTTATTTGAATTTGTATACATACCACCCATTACAGGTTTAAATATTAACTTACTTTTAGCACTTTTCATCTCTTCTTCATACAATTTAAATCTATTTATTGGAACTGCATATCCTATATTATCTGCCATTGTATAACCACTCACATTAATACCTATTACTTCTTTATTTTCATTTAATAAAGGACCACCTGAATTACCGGGATTAATTGGTGCATCTGTTTGAATTTCTCCTTGATGTATTCCACTTATAATACCAGAAGATAACTTTAATTTATCTTGAGCTAATGGATATCCAACTGCTAAAACTTTATCACCTGATTTGATTTTATTTGAATCTCCAAATTTTAACCATTTTTTACCTTCTAGTTCTTTGACTCTCAATAAACCAATATCAAACCATGGATTTATACTTACAACTTCTGCTCTAAATTTCTTTTTACCAATAGATGGCAAAGTAACATCAACTCTTATACTATCTTCAATTACATGACTTGCAGTTAAAATTAAATCTTTCGATATAAAAAATCCAGTTCCTATTGATTCATGTGATGAATCATTTTTATATGGCTCTAACCAATTATATTCTAAATTCTGCGAATAAATTTTAACAATTATATCTTTTAAATAATCATTATCATTATAACTCTCATTCTTACTAAATAAATTAATCAATACAAAGAATATTACAATACATAATATATATTTAAAGTTCATATATATTATTTACTATATTTTTTATTTAATAAATTTAAAACACTAAAAATAAATGCTTCTAAATGAATTATTGTACGCTTGCCCTTTGATAAAGAATTTTCATAATGTGTGCATTTATCTATTATCTTATATGTTAAGTCCTTATCTTTTAAATTTAACAACATTTGATTTAATAACTCCTTTATAATTTCTGTCCCATTAATATTTGTTATAAATATCTTGTACAATATATCCCTAATTTTACTTATATGAAGCTCATTTATAGAACTTTTTATTGCCTTATTAAAAATTTTTATTATATCAGATAAATATACCTTCCATGAAACAATAATCGGCATACCATAAAAATTCATTTCTAAATATTGAATCGCTAATTTTATATTATTATTACATTTTATTATTATATCATTATATTGATCTAATAACAAAAATTTATTTTCTTTAATTGAAATATTTAATAAGACCCTCATTATATCATCCTCATTTGGTAAAGGAATTCTCATTGATAAACATCTACTTCTTAATGGCTCTATAATTTTAGATAATTGTTTACTCGTCAAAATAAACTTACATGTCTTACAATATTTCTCCATTGTACATCTTAATGCAGTTTGGGCGTAATATGATAAATCATCTATATTATGAATCCACACAATTTTAAATGTTCTATCTTTTTCAAATAGTAACAAATTTTTTGATGCATATTCTTTTATTACCTCCTGAACTAAATACTTATCTAATCCAGTACCTGTTGGAAATATCTCAATATGATATAAACTTTGAGGTACCTCCACTTCTATATTATTACTCCCATAACCACTTATAATGTACTTAATATTTAACATCTTCAAATTAGGTCCATAAATTCTTCTTAAAAACATTTTCACTAAGCTTTTTTTACCACAACCTTCTTTACCATGAATTAAAATATTTGGTAAATTATCGAAAGTTCTTTCAATCGCTATTGAATCAGTGTACCATGAATTTAAAGAATCTAACCTTAATAATCTTTTATAAATATCATGGTTGTACATAACATCCCATGGATTTTTAATATCATATTTATCAATTAGAAACATTAATCTTTATAATAAGTTAATGTTTAAATACTAAATTTAAAAAAAATCAAATTTTTACTATATTCTTAACAGATTAAATAGTGGTAAACACCACTAACAACAATGATTCCATACTTAATATTTATATATCTGTAGAACTATTATTTTTATAAAGTTAAGTATTTGATTGAAATTAATATTAAAAAAATTGAAAAAAAAATATCAATTATTTAGTATACTTTACATTATTTTATTAGCTTCTACTAGCAATATTACGTTTATGTCTTTAGCGGATATTGCCTCGTGGCGTCATGCCTTTTTAAGAAATAATGCACCTGCATGGAATGCAGGTGCGGCATCTGGTGAATTTCATTGCCAAATATGTGCTATCATTACATGTTTGACTATAGAGAATCCCAGTTTACACGATACTAATACATGCGATACCTGTACATTACTGTGCGAATGTCGTACATCGATGGATTCGACATTTTCATTCATTCGATTAGAATATGATAGAGGTACACATGAACAAAAGTCAGTTTATGATAACTTTTTGAACTGGCATTCCCGTTCTGTAAGTTTAATGATTGATCCAATAAGACATATTCCAGATGATGAAGAATTAGATGATATAAGATATATTATAGATATACTCGATAATATATTTTCAAGTGCATCAGAAGTTCAATCATTCGATTGGACAAGTGTTTCGACTGATCATGAAATGAATGTTAATCAATCTACTATTTGTTGCATATGTCATGATAAGTGCGAAGGCACAGTGAAGAAGACATTTTGTAATCATATTTTCCATGAGGGATGTATTCAACAGTGGGGAGATAAGGGGAAATCTACATGTCCAGTGTGCAGAACTGAACACCGGATGTAAAATTATTAGTGGAAATAAAAATTTTTATTTTCACTAATAATTTCTAGATTCCCAATTATATTTCTTAGTTATACTTACTTCTATTTTTTTATTTTTATCAAATATTTCACCACCATTTTTATTTCCATTTTTTAATGTTACTGTATTATTAATTTTAGGTTTTATTTTATTATGTTCTATATCATAATCTATATGTTTAATTTCTCCACCATATACTGCTCTATTATTATAGGGTTTTGGAGTATTATATATATAATTATCATAATCTTTCATTAAGTTAACAGGTATATTATTCATTAAATTAAGTAAATATTATTTATCTAAATATAATTATGGACAATTGTTTATTAAATGATACTAAATTTATACCAAATTGGTATATTAAAGTATTATCCTACTTTCCAGAATATAGAACTTATAATAATTTTTTTAATAATAAAGAATTTGGATTATATAAAATGATAAAACCAAGATATGGTATTTATTCATTAAAAAATGTATACGATTTATTAAAAATACATCCAACATTAAATAAACAGGATATTATAGTTTTAAAACATGATAGTGAAATTTTAACTTTATTTGAATATACACCAGAAACTCAAAAATTTTTAGTTCAAAAAATTATTAAAAATGAATTAAGTGTAGATTATGATTTTATTAATCTGGTTGATGCTATAATTTCAAATGACCCTAAAATTATTTTACATGAAGAATTATTTATTGGAATTTTATATGCTCTTAAAATAAAACATTTAATGATACCAGAACTTAGATCTAAATTAGATGGAATTAAATATGATGAATGTTTAAAATTTTATAAAACATCAAAGAATTATAATTTTATTTATAATGCATTATATGACTTACTTCATACACATGGAGCTACTGAATCTGAAAAATTAAAAAGAAATGAATATAAAATTAATTTTAATGTACCCAATAATATTTTAATATCAAATCTTTCTGGAGGTTTAACACTTGATAATTTTAAAAATGGTACAACAACTGCATCAAAAAAAGATATTATTTACCATACAATAATTTTATGTATTATTATTGGTAGATTTTGTAAACAAACAGGATTAAGAAAAAAAATATTAGACATAGAATATGTTATTGATCAGTATCTAACTACATTAAATGTAAGTTTAAGAAATGATATTTTAATTATGATAAAATTATTAGAACATGATAGAATTTTATATAAAAGAAATGAAAAATTTTATATAATTCCTAATTATGAACAAAGTATATATACATTTTTTGTAAATTCATCATATTGGTGGTCATTAAACCCAGAATTAAATATATATTATAAAGTTACTTATGAAGGTATGAATAATTTAGCAAATGAAATATTTAAAAAATTTAAAAGTTTAAAAAAAAATAATTTTGTAAATATTAGTTGTCATTCCGGTTGTGATAATACATTTATTGAAAAATGTACCAAATTACAAAATTCATTGTTATTTATTGAAACTTTACCACAATTATTCTCATCCAATGAAAATTCTAATATTGCAATTAATACAAAGGGACTACCATATAATAATGTATCAATAAACTTTGGTATGGAGATTAATTTATATACATTAGATGGTAGTGTATATGTAGATATAAATGATAATAAAAAATTAATTTTAACACCAATATTTTCAAAAGAAACAATTATAGATAAGTATGATGGGGATAATGTATTGGTAATGGAATATAATTTATTAAAAATTAGATATAGTATGATTGATTTAATGAAGTTAGACATTGCACAGTATTTATTTTTTATTAAAGATGCGTTAAAAAATGATAATGTAATTTATTCATCTGATCCTAATATGAGACTACTATCTCATTTATTTGGAACAAATTTAATTTATGAAAGAATAACAAAAGGGAGCAGATATTTGGAGATATATAATAAGTCTTCATCAAATTATTCTTTATAAAATTGAATTTATAATTTTTTATATTCAATCCATATTATTTAAAATGCAAACTATTATCTGTAAACGTAAACATGATATCGTGGGATTAATCGTTATTCCAGAAAATGGAGAATATCTATTAAAATCAGAATTAGAAGATCTTCTTCCTTACGTTAAATATATTATTGAACAATATAGTAATTTAGATAATATTAAAAATATTATTAATTCAATTGAAATTACAGAGAATGGATATCATATTTCTAATATTGATCATTTAGTAATAAAAGAAATAATTAAGACATGCCATAATTATTTAACAGAAAATGTTATTGTACCACAAGATATGGAAAATGGACCAAATATACGCCATAGACCACTATTTTTTGGCAAAGGTAAATCTGATAATTCTATTGATGTAAAATTTACTATTCTAGGTGATTTTAATACATTAAATGTAGCATTTACAGAGCTAGATAATAAATATCCTATAATAAAACAACTAGGACAATCCGTACAAGATGTTGTTATTAATAATTTGTAATTCAAACTTTACTTTATAAAAATTGAAAAATAAAACAAATTAAGATTCCATTTTATTTTAATATTTTAACTCTTGAATATGTCAACACTACCTCCTATACGGGGACTTACACATAAACCAGCTTTAAAAAAATGCATTTCTCCTAAAAAGCCAGAAGGTGCAATTCTCAATCCAGTAAGAGTGACAAAAAAAAAAAATTTGTCATTTGATAAAGAACTTATGCAGAAATTAAAAGCTCTAGAAAAAGAAAGACTAGCGAACCAAGCGAAACTAGCGAACCAAGCGAACCAATCTAAACAATATGAAGACGGAACCCACTGTGAGAATGAAGAATATGAAGAAGACGAAGAAGACGAAGAATATGGTATTTATACTATTGTAGATGATGATTGTAGTATCGATCCCGAACTTGAATGAAAATACAAACTTTTGTATTTTAATTTAAGTATAAATATACTTAAATTAATATTTTTATTATATATAAAATGAAAACATATAAGCTTATTGCGTGGAATGTTAATTCAATTAGAGCTTTATTAGATAAAGTTGATTTAAATGATTTTTTAAAGGATGAAAATCCACATATATTTTGTATGTCAGAAACTAAATTATCATGCCCTGATTTAGTGACCAGACAAAACTTAGTTAAAAAAATTAAAGGTTATCGATATAGATATTATAATACCTGTACTGCTAGAAAAGGATACAGTGGAACTGCTATTTGGTCAAAGAAAAAACCAAAAGAAGTAAAATTTGGTATAAATAGTCCAGAACATGATAAGGAAGGGCGTGTTTTAACGTTTGAATTTGATGACTTTTCATTAATTCATGTATATACACCGAATAGTGGACAAGCATTACAAAGGTTAGATTATAGAGTAAATAAATGGGATCCAGCATTCTGGAAATATGTAGAAAGTGTACAAAAAAAAAAACCAGTAATAGTTTGTGGTGATTTAAATGTAGCAAGATGTGAAATAGATATTCATTCACCAAAAACAAATTTAAGATCAGCTGGATTTACGATTGAAGAAAGAGATAGCTTTAATAAATATGTAGAAAAATTAAAACTAACTGATACATTTAGACATTTACATCCAGAAGATAAAGATGAATACACTTACTGGTCATATATGAGACAAGCAAGAGATAAAAATAAAGGTTGGAGAATTGATTATTTTTTAATTAGTAAAATATTAGATAAATCTATAAAAAAATCATACACTTTAAAAGATCAAATGGGAAGTGATCATGCGCCAATAGTATTGGAACTTGGTATTTAAGTATTTTTACCAATAAATCACAAATAAATATTTTAAAATTGAAATATCATATCTTTTATTAATAAAAGATATGATAATAATAATGCCTAAAAAAATTTATCATTTAACAATAGAACATTTATATTATTTGTTACAAAATGATTGTTTTTTAACATTTAAAGCTGATGGAATTTATAAATCTAGAAATGAATTTTATGGTTTAATAGAATATGAACAGCTAGAAGATGGTAGAGAATTAATTTTTGATTACATAACAGATTTTACTAAAAAAAATATTTATGATAGAATTAAGGAATATTGTAAATTATCAGATTTTAATTATCCAGAATTTGATATTTTAACATCAGATAATTTTGAAGAAGTTATAAATAATTATATCGAATTTTACAATTCTAAAAAAAATAGGGTGTTACCTAAACTTTATTTAAAAATATCAAATGAATGTAAATTAGATATTTTTAAAAAAATAAACAACTACTTTCCAGAAATTAACTATCCAACTGATGGTTGGGTAATTACTCCAATTGAGGTAAAATATACCGCAAAAGTTAAACCATTAAATCAGATGACAATTGATTTAAAATATAAAAATGGGAATTTTTTTGATTCAAATAATAATGTATATTGTGTTGAAGGGTATAATTTAAAAAATAATTCAGTATATAGATGTTATTTTAATAATAATAAATGGATAGCTAGAGAGAAAAGACCAGATAAGAAATTTAGTAATCCTAAATATATAATAGATATTATTCAAAATCAAATAAATTTTAAAATGAATTTAGATATGTTAAATATATCAAATAATTTTAATGCTTATTATTCACATGTTAATGTTAAACATAGTGATGATATTATTGATTTTTTTTCTCATATTAAAAGATTTAATATAAAATGGCTATCCGAGTGTAAAGATAAATCTATTTTAGATATTGGATGTGGAAAAAGTTCAAGTATACTTTCTTGGAGAGAAATTGAACCAAAAAAAGTTATTGGTTTAGATATTGATCCAGTATGCATATTTAAATCAAATATATTAACAAATTCTAATAATTATTTATGGTTTAACTTAGATAAAGAATGGAATATTAAATCACAAATGGAACATTTTGGTAAGATTTGGGAAGCCACGCAAATGTATAAAATGAATAATTTTTTACAAACATTTGATTTTATTATTTTTAATTTTAGTATTCATTATAGTACAGATTATGAATTACTAATAAAAAATTTAATATCAAGATCTGTAAAAGGAACAATATTAAAATTTAATTGGATTGATTATAATAAAATAGACATTTTTAATGTCAGTATAAAGGATACAAATGTTTCAGTAAAATTACCTTGGAAAGATAATATACATATAGAACCATATTTTGATTATAACAAATTTACATTGGTTTTGAAAAAATATAATTGGAATTTTATAAACCAAAATAAGATCATAGAGTTACATGAAAAATACCAAAATTGGCAATCAAATTTATATTATGATACCTGGATATTTAATTAATTAATTGGTAATTATGTTGTGTTTTATCATAATTTAAAAAATTTATTTTATTTTTATCTTTATTTTTATCTTTATCTTTATCTATTTTTATGAAATTATTACCTTTCTTTACATAATAATTCATATTATTATCGTATTTTTTTTTATATAATGATATAAAATCTGTAGAATTTAAATCATCTGGTTTTAAATATCCATATTTTAATGCGTATAACTCTTCTGGATATTGATAATTTTTATTTTTAAAATATTTATTTCTAAATATTGGATTATAAGTATAATTATCTGTTAGATATACTCTAAACTTGCTATTATTTAATTTAATTAAATTATTATTTTGTACATTGTTTGTATTTAATTTATAATAAACATATTTATTTATCTTATTTAAAATTTTTATATAATACTTATTATTAAATTTATCGTGTTTAATATATAATTTTAATTTTTGATTATTAATATTATTAAATAATTTATTACCATTAATATTATATAAATATCCTATAAATTGTAATTTACGTCTATTTGTAATTAAATATTTTTCGCAGACAGGATTAGTGCATCCTAAATTGTAACAACATTTTAAGTAATTATGTTGTTGGATATAATTCATACCATAAAAATGTTCTTGAGATCTATTCTTTAATATAAAGAATACAATAAGTATTAATAATATAGCCCACATTATATATACTATATATTAAATTTTATTTATTAATAATTCCATAAATTCATAATTAGACATATTATCATCATTATATTTGAATGTAATTGTAATTGATGATTTTTCTAATGACATAACTACTTTATCCTTCATTTTTTTTATTGTTCCGATTTTTTCATCTATTTTATTCATATAATAATGAGACTCGTCATATGTTACATTTATATTAAATTTATTTAATATATCAAAAATTCTACTTACTACACTATAGCATTTATCTTTTTCACCAATTACACTTAAAATTTCTATTTTTGCATCAACATAATTTTTTTCAACATCTTTCAAATCATTAAATAAATTAACCCATATTTTTTGCATATTTTGTTTTAATTCAATCTCATAATTTCTTAAATGATTATAAAAATTATCCATATTCAATTTCATAGATTTCTCTAATACATCATATTCACTTCTTAGCTTATCTGTCTTATTTATTACAGCTTCTAATTCATTAAAATTATGATAAATAACACTTTTAATTTGATCTATCTTCAAATCTAAATTATCTTTACTATTTATCTTATGTAAACTTTCTAATAACAAAATACCACAATCTAACTTCAATGTATCTTCCATCATTTTAGATATGTAAATAATATGATAATTTTCATCACCATCATGATACATTTCATAATCAATATTCTTTTTACCACATATACCTGTCTGTAATGAAATAAAAATACCTAATTTATTTCTAGTATATTTCAAATCATATTTAAATTTTGTAACTTCATCCTTATTAACTGTACTTGTATAATTTTTTATTTCTACTAAACATTTCATTCCAGATGGAGAAGATAATTCACCATCTGCATGATGAGGAATATGTCTTCTTACATCATAACAATAGTTTGAATATTTATCACTTAAAATTTTATAAATTAAATCTTCTGAAATCTCACCTTTTTTTGATGATGATGATGTTATTCCAAATAATTTTTCTAAAATTGTTGAAAATTCATCTATTTTTGTATTTATATCTAAATTATTTACATTAGTTTGTAAATTTTGAATTCTATCTTTTATTATTTCATTTTTTGAATCAACCCCTAAAATTATTTCATCTTTAAATTTTCTACATGTATCATCCATATTTTTTATTAAATTTTTTTCATTTACTGAAGAAAAAACATTTTGATATCCTATATTTAGTAAAAATAATAATGTATCATGTAGTTTATCTTCTTTTAATTCTAATAATTTAGGGAATAGTTGCTCATTTATATTTAAGTTAACAATCATTATAATAAACTTATCGCAATACTTTTATATATAAAAAGATATAAGAAAATTTATATCTAATTTATATTAATGGATAGTGAATCACCTTTAAATTGGGATAAAATTATGGAACCTACTACTAATATGGTCCCTATTGATAATAATAATCTATTAGATTCAGAAGTTGAAATCAGTTTTAATTACACAATAGTTCTTACAATCATAATAATATTACTTTCTTTTTTCTTTTGTTTATTATTATACAATAATCATAATATTAATACTAAATTAATATATAAAAATTCTTCATTAACTGAAAATGAAGATTGTGACAGAAAATTATGGAATTAAATATTCTGTCCTACTTTATTTTGTTTTTTATTTTTCTTTCTTTTAATTGAAGTCTTTTTCTTCAATTTTGTAATTTTAATATTACCACTTATATTCGCTTCAAACTCTTCAGATTTCTCTTTATACCAATTTGTATAAAGAGCTAATAGTTCTTTTAGCTCCGTTCTCCATACATCAATAGACGGAGTGTTCTTAACATATGCTAATTCTTCTTGTTTTTCTTTTAATTTATTATTTAATTCTTCTATTTTTTCTAATGTTAGATGAAATAATGGAATATTTGTGATATAATCATATGATTTATCTTCACTTCTACTTACTGATAATTCTGGAAATTTTAGTTCTACTATTCTATCAATAATTTTCTGTTTCTTTTGTTTGAATACTACTATTTTTCCATTAAGTACATATTCTATAAACAATGCCTTATATTTCAGTAAATCTAATTCATTCTCAATTTTACCTGTTAAATAATTCTTTCTATCTTCGTATTTTTTTAGTCTTACATTATACCAATGCTCTAAAATATCTTCTACATTATTAAATGTATGAATTCTCCCTTCCTCATTAAATAAATTCATATTAGATGTTTTTATCTTTTTTACTAATTTTAATTTAGATTCAATAGTATCATTATTCTGATACAAAGATAATTTCTTATCTGGAAATGAAACTACAAAATGAACTCGCTCATCTGTATTATTATCAGTAAATCCTACAATTACATTCTTTTTAGAATCAGCATCATATTGAATCGATTCTAAAAATTCTTTATAAGGAGTTGTTGCCCATCCTAAAGGTAACTCATTTACTACAATACGATTTGCATCCAAAATATCATATTTACCATATACATCATATGTATAATCATCTGCTTTAATAATTTTACCATTAAAATTACTATACCATGGTTTCATAGATTTTACCTTCTTATTATCCATTAAATTATAAATATTTTTAATTATATCTTCTGGATTATAACAAGGAATAGAAGTACTAAAACCTGTACCAATACCTTCTGCACCATTTACTAAAACCATCGGAATAATTGGATAGTAATTTGATGGTTCTATCATTACTCCATCATCATTTAAATAATCAAGAATTGGCTCATCATCTGGTCTATAAATATATTTTGTTAATTTTGCAAGATATGTATGAATATATCTTGGACTTGCTTTATCTTTACCAGATAACAATCGAGTCCCAAACTGACCTGAAGGATGTAACAAATTTATGTTATTTGATCCAACATAATCTTGTGCCATTCCTACAATAGCATCACATAAGCTTTGTTCACCATGATGGTAACATGTTTTATCAGAAACATAACCTGCTAATTGTGATACTCTTAATTCATCTTTCTTTGAATGCAATTTTCTTAGAAATGCAGAATATAAAATTTTCCTAGTAGAAATTTTTAATCCATCACATAAAGAAGGAATAGATCTATGCAAGTCATCATTTGAAAAATGTTTTAATTCCTTATGAATAAATTCAGGAATAGGAACAATTTTTTGATCATTATCTAATACCTGATTTTTATCATAACTCAATAACCATGATTTCCTATCATCTGCACGTTTCTTCTCAAATGCTAACTTAATACATTCAGTAGTTTCATCATCTGACTCTACATCAATTGTCGCTTCAAAATTATTCTTTGTTTTACGCTTTTTCTTTTTTTTGGATTCAGTTGATGACTCTGATGTCAAAGGATCTTCTGAATTTTCATCGAGATACATACCAGTCGACTCCCAAGTATATTTTACTAACTTTTCTTCAACTTCATCAAAATATTCTTTCGCTTCTTTGGAACTACTCGTTCCTAACCCCTTATAATATTTAATATACCATCCTTTAGTATTATTTTCATCTTTCCAATTCTCATAATCAGTAATATTATAAAACATACGAGAATCTTTATTTTTTGTTACTTTAACAATTGGAGTAGTTAAAGCGTAAATAAATAAGTTCAATTTAACTAATGAAGGCCAAAAATAATGCATAAAATTTATTAAAAGTCCTTTAATATGATATCCATCTGTATCTTGATCTGTTAGTAGAATTATACCACCATATCTTAACTCACTTATTGAGTTATATGTCTTTCCTTGCTGTAAACCAAGGATTTGTTTTACATTCTTTAACTCTTCATTTTCTAATAATTGTTTCGGAGATGCATCGCGGACATTTAATAATTTCCCTTTTAATGGAAAAATACCATACTTATCATTACCTACAACGGATCTACCAGCCATCGCAAATGCCTTTGCTGAATCTCCCTCTGTAAGAATTAACTTACATTCTGAAGAATTTTTAGTGCCTGCCCAATTTGCATCTTCTAATTTAGGTATTCCTCTAATATTATTTACTTTTTTACCATCTGTTTTCTTTTTCATCATACTCTCTTCTTTTAGCTTAGCGTACAATAATACTTGATCTGCAATACCTGTTTTTAAAATCTTCTTAATAAATACGTCACTAAGTTCACATTTTGACCCGAAATCATTTTGTTTTGTTTTTAATTCTTCTTTTGTCTGTGATGTAAATGAAGGATTTACAATTATTGAATTTATGAAAAATACTAAATTCTCTTTAATATTCTGAGGACGAATCTTTAAATTTTTATTCTTTTTCATAATTTGTTCCTCTATTTTTTTAATTATATCTCCCTCTACATATTTAACATGATTCCCACCTTTAAATGTAGAAATACAATTTGCATATGATATTTGATCGTATCCATTATCTGGTAAATATAATACTCCAACATTCCATCTATCATTTACATCCTCATAAATCACCTCATTGTCTGGATAAAACAGTTCAATATAATTCTTAAAAGTATTCACATTAATTTTATCATCATTATAAAATACTTTTATTTTCTTTTCAGTTGTAGCTGCAATATCATAAACTCTTTTAATCATTAAATTAACAATATCATCTGTTAATTCTGTTAAACCAAAACGTTTTAAATCAGGTTTGAATATAATTTGTGTATATCCTGACTTTGGATTTTTTAAACTAGTAACTTTTGCTTTACTTTTATTATCCATATTATCTGTAAAAATTTGTTTAAATTTTTTTGCTCTTTCTTTATCAACTATTTCAACATCAAACTCTAAGGAATAAATATTTGCTAATTTAGCACCATACCCATTCCTTCCACCTGTTACTCTTTGTTCTGTATCATCATAATTAGTTGATGTTAATAACTCTCCAAAAATCATCTCTGGAACTAACACCTTATGTTCTTTATGAAGTTCAATGTCAATTCCTTTACCATTATTCCAAACAGTTATTGAATTATCTTCTTTACTAATAGTAACTTTAATACTATCACATGTATCATCTTCTTTTGTATTATCACCAGCATTTACTAAAATTTCATCAAATATTTTTAGTAATCCTGGAACATATTCTACAGATTTTTTATGCATTTTATTATTCTCAGGATTAAATGTCCATAATGTATCTAACTGTTTTTTGATATCACCAATATATGAATCGGGTCTATCTAGAATATGTTCTTTCTGTGTTTTTTTTTGGTACTTTTGTTCTATCGTCTTGGTGTTATTTGCCATGTTTAGTTATTATAATATTAAGAATCTTTAAGTATTTTATTATAAATTCAATTTTTAATAAATTTATTAAATTTATTAAATTTATTAAATAATTTTAATTACTTAAGCTGTTTCTTGAACAACTTTTCTTCCTCTTTTTTTGCTTGATTTTTTGGAAGCTTTTTTGGAAGTTTTTTTGGAAGCTTTTTTAGAAGCTTTTTTAGATCCTTTTCTTGCTCTTCTAGTTTTTTTGCTTGATTTTTTTGATCCTTTTTTGGAAGCTTTTTTAGAAACTTTTTTAGAACCTTTTTTGGAAGCTTTTTTAGAACCTTTT
>ERZ807291.2713-NODE-2713-length-26177-cov-17.937218_pt1 | contig 26177 bp, 21 predicted proteins | sample MGYA00521257_ERZ807291 | MGnify/ENA primary metagenome ERZ807291 (study PRJEB31413, sample SAMN03169783) | marine metagenome | biome: Marine; feature: Water; material: Subsurface seawater | place: North Sea | collected 2011-04-28 | depth 1 m m ... | reverse complement strand
ATAAATTTTAATTAAAACAAATTAATTAAATAATACTATAAATTTTAATTAAAACAAATTAATTAAATAATACTATAAATTTTAATAAAACAAATTAATTTTAATCTTCTTCTATATAATCTTCAATCTTTCTTTTAAGATCATTTGTTATAGATCTTATTTTACTATAAATTTTAGGTGAATATTTACACCCTTTAAATCTAATATTTGCCCAAATTTTAGAATATTTTATTAGATCATCTTCTGATAAAGTATTATCATTCTTTTTTGCCTTTTCAATAAATTTTTTTCTTTGAATAAAGACATTTTCAGATTCATCGCAGAGTTTTTCAATTTCCATTTTTATAAAAGTATCTAATTTACCTTTTATATCCATTTATATTCAAATTTTTTTTGTATGTTATTCTATATGACAAAAAAAATAGTATATATAGATGGTATTTGGGATATGTTTCATTATGGCCATGTAAATTTTATTAGAAGATGTAAAGAAGAAGGAGATATTCTAATTGTAGGTGTTGTTTCTGACGAAGACTGTACTAAATATAAAAGAAAACCTATATTGACAGTTGATGAAAGAGTAAAAGTTTTAGAATCATGTAAATATGTTGACGAAATTGTAGCCCCTTGTTCTTGTTCAGGTATTTCTAAAGAATTTATTGAAAAACACAATATTAACATAGTAATTCATGCTGATGATTATTCAGAGGAACTTTTAAAAAAATATTATTCTATTCCTATTGAAATGGGCATTTTTAAAAGTATTTCATATACTTCTACTATATCTACAACTTCTATAATTAATAGATTAACTGATAGAATCTTGAATAAATATATTAATGGGCACCCAGACAATATCTAAAATAGATTAATTTGAGATATTTAAAGATAAATTTAGATTTATTTAATATAATTATGGAAAAAAGTGTAGTTGATACAAAAAGCATTATTGTAAATAATATTAATAGTTTGTTTAATGAACTTGAACAATTTTCTAAAGAATTAGATTCTAAATATAAAAATATGAATGAAATGAAAGAAGATATTGATCAAAAGCATCAAGATATTAATTCTTTTAAAAAAGTTTCTTTTATTGCAAATATGAATAAACAATTAGAAAATAAAAACAAATTAATTATTATTCTAGAAAGAAGAATTACGTCTCTTCAAAATAAAAATGATAAACTTACTCAAAAATTAAAAGAATTTGACTCAGAATTAATAATTGAATCAGATGAAGATTCTGTAATAAGTACAAATCTTAAAGATGATAATACAAATATTAAAGAAGCTAATGCAAATTTAGATGAAGAGGATAAAAGACAAAATTTAGAAGCAGATAAAAGACAAAATTTAGAAGCAGATAAAAGACAAAATTTAGAAGCAGATCCTGATTTAGATGACGATGACCAAAAAGAAGATATCTGGTTAATTAAAGAATTTGATGGTGATAAATACTTATATAATTCAGAAACAAGAAAAGTACATATTATGAAAAAGAATGAATGTCCAGGTGATATTATTGGTAGAATTACTAGCAAAGATAAATTCAAAAAATATAATCAACCTAAAGAATATTGTTAGATAGTAATATCAAATAAATAATTTTTTCGTTGAGAAGACGGTATTCTAACATCTACAATCCTTCCTTTTCTATCAATAGATACATATCCTTTAAAAAGTTCCCATTTTTCATATTTTTTTCTAATTAAGTCACAAAACTCTTCTAGTGTTAAATAAAATAAATAATTTTTAAATTTACTTAGCATAATTTTAAAACTTATTATTTCTTTAATATAAAATATATGTTATTGTTCCATCAAGATTAGAAATTCTACTTTTATTAATAATAGGAGGAACCAAATCTTCAAACTTATTAAGCTTATTAATTTCAATCATAATATCTTTTATTCTTCTTCTAACTTTATGATTTTTTCCATGTATATCTTTGCAATATAAATTATCTTGATTAACTAGATTTAATAAATCAATTAATTTAAATCTTTTAATTTGTGTAGTTTCTCTCCATGATTTAGAATAGTTTGGATTATTATCAATAATATCTCTATTTGTTTCAAATAAAGTTTTATAATCAGGTAAAGATCCATAATTTTTAAATCCAATATCAGTTATATTTAAAAAATATAATCTGTAATAATCATAAATATTTGAATTATATTTAATATCTAAATAATTTATTAAAATTTCATTATTATTAATTTTAAATAAATTTCTACTTTCTTCTTTCAATTCTTGCTTAGCTGTTTCTTTTACATCTCCATGTTTAGATTCATATAAACCCCCAATATCTGCGAAAGTTTTAGTATGATCTTTAAATAAAATTACAATCCATTCATTCTTAAATTTTTCTAATAGTAAAATTCCTGCACCAGTTAAATATTTTTGATAATTAATTTTATATGTTGTCATTTATAATATAATACAAGATTCGTTTTTTTTCAAATAAGCGTGTTCATTTTTCTTAATATAGCCTATCTTGTATTTTTTCCATTCTTTTTTACTATCTTTAGAATGAAAATTATAATCTATAGTACAATCTTTTTTAATATGATTAATTAAACATTGTTTACCTCCTGGATGGATATCTAATAATTCAGTTATATCATAAACATTATTATTAGCAACAATCCAATTTTGATTTTCTGAACTATAAATTTCATTCCATGTAAATTCTATTGACATTTATTATAATATATATTCTTTATTTATTTTGTCTATTTTATCTACCCACATCTTTAATTGATTATTTTTACCATACCATAATTTATCTGAAATTTCTTTAAAAAAATCTAAATTTTTAAATATTACTAAACCATCTGGAAATACATCAGTATATACATATTTAATAAATTGATCAATAGCATCATATTCTGGTAATGATTTTTTAATAGGTAATTGTAAGGGTATTGTATTATGTTTTTTATGAAAATTAAAAAAATAAGGAATTTTTGAAAGAAAAATAAATAAATGTATTTTTTTAATATATTCTATTTCTTTACATTCTATAGCATGATCATATTGTAAAACTTGGTTATTCATTAATTCAATCATTGTTTTATAATTTTTTACAGTAAATTTTTTTATTCTATCTCTGCTTTGATCAATAGTATATACTTCTAATTTTATTAAATTAAACAAATAATTTTTTATAACTAAATTAGAATTGAAATAAAACATTTCGTAATTACTGTAAAATTTCACATTAGGGTTCTTTATTTTCAATAATAAAACAAAATTTTGAAAATTATTTATAAAGTACAAATAACTTATATCTTTACTGTTTATAATTAATATTTTTTTGTTGAATTTATTAAATTGAATATTTTTAACTTGAATATCAATTTGATCTAATTTTGAAATTACTTTCATTTGATAATTTATTTTAAATTTAAATAAAGAGGAATCTGATAATAAATAAAAAACTTTATTATCAAAAGGACAAAATCTAATTTTTGTAATATTATTATTTTTAAAATATACATCATTTAAATTAACTATTTCTTGATTATCTATTAAAAGAAAAAAATATTTATGACATAATATTCCTAAATAGTCGAAATCTTTAGAGAAATCCATATTTATAATTGGATTTGATGTATTAATTTGATTAATATTATTGTATAATTTGATATAATTATCTTTAAAATGATAAATATGACCTTGTTTAGTAAAAATAATTAAATAATTATCTTTGCAATATGTTATTTTTAATAACATATTATTTTTAGATAAATTCATTAACAGGTCTCCAGACTTTTCTTTTGTTTCTAAATTATAACTAAAAATATTAAATTTATCGTAAATTCCACTTAAATAACCATTATCAGAAAAAACAATTTTTTCTAAACGTTCATCTATAATTTTTGTTTCTTTTTTGGTTTTTGTATTGAATATACATGTGTAATTATCATAAACTAAAATAATATTTTTAGCATCATTAGCCAAATAATAATTATTTATTTTTGTCATTAATAAGTTAAATAAAAATTATTATTATATTTAACTTATTTTTTACATTATAAAACAACATCTTTCTTTTTTCATAATATTATTATCTTTATTTTTTTTTATCGAAATATTCATTTTTAGTATCACAATTATTATTAAATGATAATCTATGATTAATACAATAATTTAGTTTACAATCTTTACATTCAAATTTTATTACACGTGTTACATTTTATTGGTAAAAAATCTTGGTTTTTACATAAATTACAAATTCTTCCTAAATCACCAAATTCCATTACTTATTATAAAGATTTTTATTTTTATAATACATAAAGACATATTATGTAATTATATCCAGTTATAAATACTTGGCCCAATAAGGGTGATAATTTAATAAAAGTGTCAAATGATACTTTTATTAAATATAAAAAATTATTTCTTATTAAATATAAAAAATTATTTCTTATCAAATTTACATATTTTTAATAATATGTGTTTATTGATATAATTTAAATTTGATATTTCCAAATCAACTTTTAGATATGTCAAAAAGATATTCTCTATCTTTGAATTTTATTGGAATTGTTACGTTGGTTATCTTATTATTTATAAAAGCATTTTTACCAATAGTTTAACAGAATTTGGGATTGTTACAGATATTAAAATATTTATCCTTAAAAGCATATGATGAAATGGAAGAAAAAATATTTGGTTTAATATGTATAAATATACTTAAAGAGATATTATATATAAATAATTACAATGAATATTATTTTGGCCCATTAAGGGTGAATAAAATTTTAATAAAAGTAACGATTGTTGCTTTTATTAAATTAAAAAAATTATTTCTTTTCAAAGTTAGCAATATGTTTAGTAGTTTTAATAACAGAATCAGGTGTCAAAGATATGGTGTCTATCCCTTCCTCAATTAGAAATTGTGCAAAATCTGGGAAATCACTTGGACCTTGTCCACAAATACCAATTTTAGTTCCATTAGCTTTACAAGTTTTAATTACTTTAGAGAGCATCATTTTAACGGCTGGATTTCTTTCATTATAAATATCTGAAACTAATTCTGAATCTCTATCTAAACCTAAAGTTAATTGAGTTAAATCATTACTACCAATAGAAAAACCATCTACATATTTTGAAAATTCTTCGGCTAAAATAACATTTGATGGAATTTCACACATAAGATAAACTTGTAATCCATTAATACCTCTTTCTAAACCATATTCTTTCATTACTTTCAAAACTTTTTCACATTCTTCTAGAGTTCTACAGAATGGAATCATAACAATAATATTTTGTAAACCTAATTTTTCTCTAACATATTTGATAGCAGCACATTCTAAACCAAATGCTTCTTTAAAATTTGCTGAATAATATCTAGAAGCACCTCTCCATCCAATCATTGGATTTTCTTCATGAGGTTCATACTTACTTCCACCCAATAAATTTGCATATTCATTAGATTTAAAATCAGAAAATCTAACAATAACATTATTAGGATAAAATGCGGCTCCAATTCTAGCAATGCCATAAGCTAATTTTTTAACATAATAATTAACAGGGCTTTTAAAACCTCTAATTAATACATCAATTTCTTTTTTAACTGATTCTTCTTGTTTATCATAATTTAATAAAGCTAAAGGATGTACTTTAATAAAGTTATTAATAATGAATTCTTCTCTAGCTAAACCTACACCGTAATTTGGTATTTTTGCAAATTTAAAAGCTTCATTTGGAGAAGCTACATTCATCATTATTTTAGTATTAATTTTTGGAATATCTGATATGTTTGTTTTAATCAAATCAAAATCTAATAAACCGTGATAAATATAACCAACATCTCCTTCAGCACATGAAACAGTAACTTCTTGATTATCTTGTAATATTTTTGTACAATTTCCAGTACCTACAACAGCAGTTACTCCTAATTCTCTAGCTACAATTGCGGCATGACATGTTCTACCACCTTTTTCAGTAATAATTGCACTCGCTTTTTTCATAATAGGTTCCCAATCTGGATCAGTAATTTCAGTAACTAAAATATCTCCATCATTAAATTCAGTATTATTTACTCTGGAATCTAAACTAAACATTTTTCTAACTTTCCCTGTTGAAATTTTATCACCAACAGCTACACCTGTCATAATAATATCTTTTTTTTGATCATTTTTCATTTTGTATTCTACAAGCTGATCTTGATCTGCTCTAGAGATAACAGTTTCTGGTCTGGCTTGAACAATATATAAAGTATTCGTTAACCCATCTAAAGCCCATTCTACATCAACAGGTGTCCATTTATTATTTAATTCAGTGTAATATTTTTCTATTTGAACAACCCATTTAGCTAATTGTAAAGCTTTGATATCATCTATACAAAATTGAGATTTTTTATAATCTTCTACCAAAATAGTTTGAACTCTTTTATTGGGATTATCAGAGTAAATCATCTTCTCATTCTTCTCACCTAATTTTTTATCTATTATAGAAGGATAATCTGAAAGAGTCTTTTTAAAAACTAAAATTTCATCGGGTCTAACTTGACCACTAACCACCATTTCTCCTAGACCCCATGACCCATTAATAACCACTAAATCTTTACAACCACTTTCTGTATCTAAAGAAAATGCTACTCCGGCTGAAGCTAAATCAGATCTAATCATTTTTTGAACACACACTGATAATTTTACTTTCTTGGTATCATAATTCATACTTTTTCTATAAGAAATTGCTCTATCATTAAACAAAGAAGCAAAACAAGATTTTATTTTATCTAATACTTGAAGAGATCCTCTTACATTTAAATATGTATCTTGTTGTCCTGCAAATGATGCATCCGGCATATCTTCAGAAGTACCTGAAGATCTGATCGCTACATCTGTATATTTTTGTTCATTACCTGCAGTATCTAAATACATTTCTGATAATTTAAGATACATACAAGTTATTTCTCTTTTTAATTCATCTGGAAAGTCACCATTAATTATATTAGTTTTAATATCCATACTAATTCTTTTCATGCTAGTAATATCATTATAATCTAATTCTTGAACTTTTTGATCAATATATTCATTTAATTTGTTATGATCCATAAATAAATCATAAGCATTGGCTGTTACCACAAAACCATTAGGAATATTAACACCTAATTCTGATAAATTAGATATCATTTCTCCCAATGATGCATTCTTCCCTCCGACCAGATCCACTTCTGTCATATTTGTTTCTGATAACCATTTTGTATTCATTTAAAAGTTTATAATATTTAAACAATATTTTTTTTTATTTTTTATCATGCATTTATCAATATTACAATACATTAGAGTTGTGTTTAGAAAAATATTATAATTTTTTGGAAATAATTATAAATAAAATCTAATTTTATTAATATAAATGAATTTAAAAGTTAGACCCTTATTACTTTCAGATTTTTATAGAGGGTATTTTGATTTGTTGAAACAGTTATCTATTGTTGATGATACTATGTCATATCAAAATTTTAAAAATAAATGGTTTGAAATATCAAATAATAAATTTCATAAAATATATGTTATTGAGTTTAATAACACTATTGTTGCCTCAGGAACTTTAATTATTGAACCTAAATTCATCAGAAACTGTAATTACGCAGGTCATATTGAAGATATAGTAGTAGATGAAAAAAATAGAGGTCACGGATTAGCAAGATTAATTATTGATAAATTAATTGAAGTTTCTAAAGAATTAAATTGTTATAGAGTTACTTTAAATTGTCATGAAAGTAAATTTGGATTGTATTCAAAATTTGGTTTTCAACAAAAATCTAATTGTATGAGAATTGATATTAATGAATAAATAGTTTATAAGGTAGATAAAACTTTCTATTAAAATTAATTAAAAAATATTTGTTATTTTATAATGTTAGTAAGAAATATTTTTAGTGGTGTTCTTCAATTATCTTTATTTTTAATTGTTAAATTAACATTCATGTTAGGTTTAATAAAATTATCTACATTTAATAAATTTTTATTATGGATAATTAAATTTAATGGCCCTATGAGTATTAAAATTTTTCAAGTAATGAGTTCATCTAAAGAAATGAATAGATTGATGGGAACAGACTTTATAAATAAAATAAAAAAGTTACAAGATGACGTTTATCCTGAAAGAAGAAGACATTTGAATAATTTTGATTATTCATCGAAAGAACCGTTGGCAACAGGAACTGTGGGTCAAGTTTATACTATTCAACTGACTAAAAAAAAAGAAGGTATATTAAAAATTGCACATCAAAATATTGAAAAAGAAATAAAAGATAGTATTTCTAGTTTTAAGCTTGTTAGAAATTTATTTAAAATTATGAATAAAAAAATTTACAGATTAATAAGAAATATTGATTTAGATGAATTTGCAAAATTTTTAATTGAACAAACAGATTTCAATAAAGAAGCTAATAATATAATTAGATTTAATCAAATATTTATTGATTATAAAATGGTAAAAATACCTCAAGTTATTGATTATTCAAAAAATTATTTAGTTATGAGTAAAGAATCTGGAATGAAGATAGAACAATTTATTTCTATTTATCCTGAATATCAAGAAGAAGCTGTATCATTAATTTATTCAACAGTTTATTTTATGATTAAAAATCAAATAATTCATGGTGATTTACATTTTGGTAATTTCTTATTTAATTTAAATCAAACAGAAAAAAGAGTAGAAATTACTTTATTAGATTTTGGTATAATATGCCCTTTAACAAAATTACAATCTAAAAATTTACAAAAATTTATAAAAAAAAGAGATAATGAAGCATTAATTTTATTTTTAAAAGAAATTATGATAAATCCACCTGATGAATTAAATTTAGAAAAACATTCTAAGGATGTTGATCTATTAAAAGATATATTAGATAATGATGAAGTAATTTTACCATCAAATTTTATTTCATTATTTTCAACATTAAAAATTGTTTTTGAATTACAAGCAGACTGTAAAAAAATAAATCCTGATTTTAATTCCTATCTAGCCGGGTATATGATGGATAATGAATTTGATTAAAATGAATTATACGAATATTTTTTAAACATGATGGATAATGAATTATACGAATATTTTTTTAAACATGATGGATAATGAATTTGATTAAAAATTGAAATTTTGTTAATATAATATATCAATTCTAATTAATTTTTTTTAACTTTTCACAATAATGATGTCACAAATGAACAATATTATTAATACACCCACTGACGATATGTATTGTCCAATCACTTATCAATTGATGATAGATCCTGTTATGGATCCTGAAGGATATACCTATGAAAGAGAGGCAATTGTAAATTGGCTCAGAAGTAAATCCGAGTCACCTTTTACAAGAAATCCTTTACATATTGATCAGCTAATTCCTAATAGAGCTTTGAAATCAGCTATTGATCAAATTAGAGATCATGTTGATCAATCTCAACTTATAAGGAAAACAGAACTTTCTGAAAGATGTTCATCAGAAATGATTTCAATTCTTCAGAATTCATTGAATAATATTAAATCTCAGATATTTTTTAACAATTCAAATTCTGAACTTCATCTTAAGCTTTCTGTTCCTAATTCAGAAACAAGAGCACCAATTCATGTTTGTTTAGTGATTGATGTTTCTGGATCTATGGCTACTGAAGCTACAATGAAAGGTGCGGATGGTAGAGTTGAAAGTCATGGCTTTTCCTTATTGGATATTGTCAAACAAGCTGCACATGCAGTTAGAGTTACATTGACTGATATAGATGCATTATCTATAGTTAAATATAGTTCTACAGCTGATGTAATTTTAACACCTACACAAATGAATGATTCAGGTAAGAATCAAGCCGAATCATCAATCAACCATCTTCATACTGAAGGACAAACCAATATATGGGATGGTCTTAATAAGGCTTTGGATATTTGTAGGTTGAATAAAACTGATGGAAGAAATGACAAAGTTATTCTTTTGACTGATGGTCAACCTAATGTAGTTCCTCCTAGAGGTCATGTAGGTATGTTAAATAAGTACAAAGATCAACATGCTGAACTTCCTGCTTCAATTGATACTTTTGGATTTGGTTATAATCTTGATAGTAAAGATTTGAATAGTATTTCAGTTACTACTAATGGTAATTATGGATTCATTCCAGATTCCAGTATGGTTGGAGATTTGTTTAGTAATGCAATTGCTAATTTTATGGCAACTGCAGTAACTAATGCTACAATTAGTTTTGAACTAGAAAATGGAGTTAAACTTGATAATAATCCTATTATGGGTAATTATCAAATTGAATCAACTAGTTGGGGAGGTCAAATAGAAACTGGTCCACTATATTATGGTCAAGATAAAGATTTCATTCTTAAACTTCAAAATACAAATTCTATTTATAACTCTATAACAGTTACAACTAGATATAATCATTTTGGACAAGTTAAAGAAGATATATGTTCTTTAGTAACTACCACAGATCAATCTTATGAAATTCAAAAAATTAGATTGCAAACTGTAGAAGCTATTTACATGGCATATGATCAAATGAGATTTGGTAATAAAGATGTAGCTGAAGCAACTATTAAATCAATGATTCAAATTCTATCAACTTCACAACATCAACCAATAATAAAAGATATTTTGACAGATTTGACAGAACAAGTTTCAATTGCAATTTCAAAATCTGAATATTTTGAAAAATGGGGTAAGCATTATCTACCATCTTTAGCAAGAGCACACCAACAACAGATCTGTAATAATTTTAGAGATCCAGGTGTTCAACATTATGGGGGATCACTTTTTAAGAAAATGAGAGATATTGCTGATGATAAATTTACTAATTTACCAGCACCAACACCAACTGCTAGAAGTTCTCATGGATATAGAAGTATGGGCCCCTCGTCGGGATCTTTGAGAGTAGCTACACTTGCATCATACAATTCTCATTCTGGACCATGTTTCACAGGAGATTCTCTTGTGAAAATGCAAAATGGTTTATCGAAAAGAGTTGATCAAATGACTAAAGGTGATAAAGTTATAACTTTCGATAAAAATAACAATACTATTGTAGATGAAGTTGAATGTATTTTGAAGACTAATCTTCCTAAAAAAACAGCTCCAATTGTAACTCTTCCTGGAGGATGGAAAGGAACAGCTACTCACCCTGTTAAAATGGGAAATACTTGGTTTAATGCTAAATCATTATGTAGACCAGAGAATACAATGTGTTTGGCTGTTTACTCTTTCCTTCTAAAGGATAGAAATACCATCATTATAAATGATATCGAGTCAGCAACATTTGCTCATAATCTAACTGATAATGATGTTATTCAACATGATTACTTTGGAACTGATAAAGTTATTGATGATTTCAAAAATATACCTGGATGGAAATTAGGACTTATTGAAATAGAACCAAAATGCATTTTCAGAGACTCTTCTACAGGGTATGTTACTAGAATTATTGGTTTAAATTCATTGAATTATGAATCACATTAAATAAGTAATATAAATTATAAACAAATAGATCCAATTACTTGGTCTTGATAATTTTCTATATATACCTTTGTATAAACAATTAAAATAATGATTAATTATAAATAATCTATTAAATGCAATTAATTGTTCAAAATAATAAATTTGTAAATTAAAATATTTTTCTATATTGTTTGGTTCATCAAAATCACAATCACCTAAATCTATTAAATATATTTTATCATTATCAATACAAATATTATTAATAACAAAGGGATTAACATCCCATGGACCCCAATCAACAAATGATACCTTTTGTTTTATTAATTCTTTCTTAATTTTTATCAATTGTTCTTTCCAATCTTTAGGTAAATCTTTTATCTTCGCTTGTTTACCACAATAAATTTGTTCTATTTCTAATTTATCATCATCGTATCTAATTAACTTTGGTATAAAATTACATTTATCTAATTTTTTAGATAAATAAATAGCTTTAATATATTTTTCCATTTTTTCTTTTCTGAATATCTTAACAATAGTTTTTGGATTTTTATCATGATTTATTTTGATTTCTTCTACTTCTTTACCAAAAGGGAAATGTATTGGATCTTTTATTAACTTGTAATATTTTTTGAGAAAATCCATTATTTTAAAATAATAAAATATTTTATAAAAGGGTGAAAGGTATTATTTTTTTAAAATCTTTATTTAAATTAAATGTGTTTTTTTGAACCTAAAAATATTACTTTTGGAAAAGACATAAAAAAAATAGAATTTCATGAGGATAAGGTTATTAAATATTTTAAAGATCAAGAAGGTTATAATATGACATTAAAATTTATGGAAATGATGAAAGAATATTCATGTTATCCCAAATTATTAAATTATGTAGAAAAAGATTTAATAATAGAAATGGAAAATTGTGGAGATTTACTATCTATTAAAAATCTACCGAATGATTGGGAAGATCAACTTAATCAAATGAGAAAAAGTTTTATAGATAAACAAATTTATATTTTAGATTTACGATTTATGCCACATACTCCTTTAATAATAAATAATTTATGTTTAAAAGATGGAAAAATTTATTTGGTAGATTTAGTTATGTTTAGAAAAAGAGATACAAATTTTATTAATAATAATTTTTATTATTTAATAAATCAAATAAAATTATATCAAAAAATGCTAAATAATAAAATATTTGGATATCTTATTATCAGCTTTTTACATATTTATTATGAATTTTATAGATTATTATATTCAATTTATGAACGTTCAATCTATAATGATATTTAAATCATATTTAATAAACTAATAGTAGCTAGAGAATCTTTTAAAGTACATATTTTACTTGAATTATTTAATAAATAATCAGCAAATGCGTTATGTTCAAAATGCAATAAATTATGTTTACCTGAAAGATCCATATTAATTTGTTTACCATTTTTTAATGTTATTAAATGATTTCTTTTAGCTTGCGATTCATTACTTGAATAGCCAACTATCATTTTAACTTTTTTATCATTGATTTTACCCTTTATTGTGTAAATATCATTTTCTAATTCAGAACTTTCTTTAACAAAATTACATCCTAATTTTTTCAAAACCAAATCTAAATCATGACATGCTAAATCATATAATAATAATGATTTATCTCCATGATTAGGTGGTCTACATACTCTAAAAGTTTCAAGTGTTTCTATATCTTCTAAATTAATATTATCAATTTCTGAGTAAGAAGGATTGAATCTTTCTATCATCCCAACACAAACTTTTAGATTTTTAGATTTAGCTTTTTCTATTATTGTATAATGTGATTCTACATCTAAGAAAGCTGGTTTTTCAACCAAAACATGCATATCATTGTCTATACAATCATTTACAACTTCAAAATGATATTCAGTATTAGTAGCAACCACAGCAGTAAAAGCTCCAGCTTCTCTAGCTTCTTTGATAGAATTAAATTTAGTTAAACCTTCTATTGAATTAACAAATAAATCAATAAATCCAATAACATTAAATCTTTCATTGCATTGTAATTCTTTTATATGAAATTTACCCATTCTACCACATCCAATTACAACAATATCGATTTTATCTACTTTTTTAACTTTTTCAATAATATATTTTTGTTCAACATCAGTTAAATCATAATAATTAGGTAAATTTATAATACTTTGACAAATTTTATCAGATGTTCCATTTAAAATAGTTTTATCATTTTCGAATCCAGGTTGATTAGAAATAGTATCTGGATAAACATTTGCAACTGAAATACCTACATCTCTTAATTGTTTTAATTTAGATTGTAACATTCCAGGTATTTTACAAATTAAAGTAGACATATATCCATTAGAAATAGTATGTTCTACATCTGTAAATTCCATAGTTTTTAAATTTGATAATTGTTTTTTATAAACTTGTAAAATAATAGATAATTTATACAAGGTTTGAGGGAAGTAATCTAAACAATTATCAGTATAAATAGCTTGTAATGAATTCATAATATTATTAGTTCCTACAAGTTCATGTTGATATCTTAATTTATCTCTACCATTATCTCTATACATTCTTACTCTATTGGCTAAATGATCATCATTAGTAACAACTATACCTGAATTACCCGCAGATCCTAAAATTTTAGTAGGGAATAAACTTACTCCAGCTATATGTGAATTTTTTAAAACAAATTCTCCTTTATATTTTGTTCCAAAAGCATGTGATCCATCTTCAATTAAAATAATATCATTTTCTAAACAAAAATGTTTGATATCATCTAATTGAGGATGAACAAAACCATATAAATGAACTATTAAAATAGCACTAACATTATTTTCTAGAACAGCTTTTTTAATTAAATTAAAACTCATTTGATAGTGATCATCAACATCCACAATAATAGCATTATGTCCTACCAGTTTGACTGCTTCATAGGTTGCCCAAAATGTTAAGTCAGGAACTAAAATATTAGAAGGTTTAGGTAAATCTAGAGCCATAATTGATAATTGTAAAGCACTAGTACCACTATTAGTAGCTAGAACATGTTTTGCACCTAAAAAACTTTCTAAATTTCTTTCTAAAGTAGAAACATAATTTGAATTTACAAAATTTTTATCTTCAATACATGTTCTAAATTTATTCATTATAGTATCAATATCATAATTAGCTGGAATTTTAATATAAGGTATAGTAGTTTGATTATTTTCTAAAATTAAAGAGTTTTCTTTAGCATATTTTTCCCATAATTTAGTAATTAATTCAATATGTAATTTATGACCACCCTTATTAGCTATAAATTTACCAGGAATAATCATATTAAAAACACCCATATCACCAATTAAATCTAATAATTTATGTCTAGCTAATTCATTATTATTTAAAATATCAGAATCATTGAAAACTAAGCAATTAACATCTTTTTGCACACCTTTACATCTACATTTTTCATATTCAGCTTCTATTTGTTTATCCCAAAAAAAAGTTTTAGCATTAGAAATATTTTTATAATATTCATCAAAATCATGATTTAACCACTTATAGTCTTGTTTTCCTGCATATGGAAAATCTACTTGACAATAGAATTCTGATCTTAAATTAAATTCATCTTCATGTGGAATATATTTAACATACGAGTCTTCACATAAAACTGTTACTTCTTCTCTAGGATACCAAATTTTTCTAGGATGTTTAGTATATCTCTTAATACCCACTTTTAAAATTTCATCCAGAATTGTTTGATTGGCACCATCCATAACAGGTGCTTCGGTATTATCAATTGTTACTTTTACATTATCAATCTGTAATGAAAATAATGCACTAGATAAATGTTCAATTTGATCAATGAATCCATGAGTTGTCATACCAACTGTTTTAATAATATATAATGGTGATAAAACTAAGCCATTAATAGTTATTCCATGATTAGGTTCAGCTGGTTCTAATTTAACTGTTGTATTTTTACCTGCATGTAAACTTACACTCGAAAAAACAATAGTATCTTTAATTGATCTTTGTGTTAAATCTCTCATAATATAAGTTTATATGAGATAATAGTCATATTTTTTTGTCTACCAGTTTTTACACATAAAAAAATTAATTTAATATTTTTATGTTATCTAAGTAATATATCAATGATTACAATTGAAAAACAAAATGATAACATTACCAAATTATATGAAAAAATATATTTAAGCTTAAGAAAAGTCTATAGAGAAAATAATGGTAATGCTATTTGTAATGAAATTAGTAAAAATTTTAAATTTGAAGACCAAGAGATTGTTAATTTACTTTTAGAAGATTTAAATAATGATTTATATTTTGATGTTAAAAATAACGAATCTACAAATGAATTATTATTAGGAAAATCATCTTATTATGGTAAATGGAATTTAACTATTTTGTTAAAAAAGAAAATTTTAAGTTTCATTATAAATTTGACATTATATAATGATTTTATTAATGATGACCATGAAGATATTGTTTCTTATTTATTAAATGAAGTTGATAGTAACGATTCTTTAAAAAATTTATCTAATTTTTTCAAAACTAGAAATATTAACAAACCGAATAAATTAGGTTTTAAGAATTATTTTGAAAATAATAAATACATTTTTGGAGAATCTGGAATAATTATAGAAGATAGCAATATTTTCAAATACTTTTCATCTGATCTTGATAAAAAATTAAATAATTCAAAACAAGTAATTGCTAAATCAAGGTTAGAATTAAGGACGTTATCTAATAATAAAGAATTATTAGTAGAAAAACATGAAAAATTAAATGATCAATTAGTAGAATTAAATTCTACTGAATTAGAATTAACTAAACAATTTTCTATAGCTGGAAATAATGTAAAAGTAGGTAATCAAAGTAAAGATGATGTTATGAGTATAATTTATAAGGAAAAAGAAAATTTAGAAAAAGAAATAGAAAACATTAAATTATCAGAAAATTTACAGAATATTGAAATAAATTATTTAGAATCAATTATTGATTATCACAATAGTCAAATATTTTATTTAGAATATAAAGTAGATTTAATTAAAATAATCCTTAATGTAATAAATGTAAATAATAACGATATTGATTTTTTCAAAGAATATCATCATCAAATTTTAGAATTAATGAATCATATAAATGATATTTCTAAAATAGAAAAACAATTAAATGTTAAAATAAATAATTGTATTGATATTCTTAATAAAAGTAAATATGATGATTTTTTACTTTCTATTTTTAAAATTTTAAATTCATCTTTATCAGTTCAAACTTCTGAACAAGTTTATGATAATCTTATGTTAATCAAAAGATCTATATCTGAATATGATTTAGAATTGACAAGTAATATTTTTAATCATAAAACTGTTATTACAATGTTGAATAATATTGATGAATATTGTACCGATACTAATGGAAACAAAAATCAATTTGTACAATTTATTAATTTGAATCATCTAAATACTAGTTTAATTATTACAATTTTATCATTAATTAATCAAGAAAAAAATATGGGGATAGATATTTATGATCAAATTAGAAAAGAATATTTTACTATGGATCAAAAATATGAATTAATAATTAATCAAATTAATTCTGAGTATTTGGATATTAATGATTCTTTTTATTTAATATGTAATCCAAAAAATTATGTTAATGGATATGAAAAATCTAAAAGTATATTTAATCATAAATACCAATTATGTATATCTACAAAACATAAATTAGATACCTTATTAAATCAATACAGAAATTCAGTATCTTTAGAAAGAAAAGAAATAATTAATTTAAAATCTCATATTAGTGATTTTATAAGATTTAATATTTTATTTGATGATAATACATCAGAATCTAGTATTGTAATAAGTCAAGATCCAATTAAAATGACTTTAGATCAATCTGTTTCTGGAACAACACCTGTTATCTATTCTGAAGCTGTAACTAAATTTTACCAAGATTTTAAGGATAAATTTATTGTAAAAGAAGAATATTCTAAACAAATAATAGATATACAAAATAAAATAAATGAATTTAAAGAATTACAATTATTAGGTAGACCGGGCCCTGAAGGTCCTGTAGGACCACACGGTCCTAGAGGTGATATAGGTTTAAATGGAGAAAAAGGGGAACAAGGGATTCAAGGTTCAATAGGTGAAAAAGGTGAAAGAGGTGTTAAAGGTGAAAGAGGTCCTTCTGGAGAAGTAGGTACTAGAGGTCCTCAAGGTGAAAAAGGTGAAACTGGAATAAGAGGAGTTGCTGGAGAAAAAGGTCCTAGAGGTGATCCATTTACTTATGACGATTTTACTAAAGAACAATTGAAATCTTTAAAAGGACCCAAAGGTGATCAAGGAGAAAAAGGTCCTAAAGGTGATGCATTTAGATTTAAAGATTTCAGTAAAGAAGAATTAAAAATGTTACAAGGGCCAGTCGGTGAAAGAGGTTCTAAAGGAGATAGAGGTTTTAAAGGTGATAAAGGAGAAAAAGGATCTACAGGAGAAAAAGGTTCAAGAGGTCATACTGGTCCCCAAGGAGAGCAAGGTCCTCCAGGAGAAATTGACCATAATGTTGTAGCTGAATTAGCAATTGAAATGGATTGTCTTAAAAAGAGTGTTAAAGATTTTGTTACTACTTCTTGTATTAAATTAAGTAATGATATTGAAGAAAAATTAGAAAGCAAAGATTTTAAACAGAAATTAGCAGATGACATTTCAGAAATGGTCTATGCTAAAATAAAAGATAGATTATTAAGAGATATGATTAACAAATCCTTTGCTTAAAATAATTATTTTACCCAATTTTTTTTATCACCCTAATATTACTTAAAATCTCGTTAAAAATAATATAATTAATATAATGAATATTAATAAGATGAATACAAATATTATATTTGGTATTGACTTGGGAACAACAAATAGCTGTTGTTCGGTTTGGATTAATAAATCACTTCATGTAGTTAAGGAAAAAGTAAACGGTCAAATTTATTCATTAATACCAAGTGTTGCATATATAGATGAAAATCAAATTATAGTTGGTAATAACGCATTAAATAGAAATCCTTTTTTAACATATAATAATTCTAAAAGATTAATTGGTAGAAGTTTTAATGACTCGTATGTTAATGATTTCAAAAAATTTTTATCTTATCAAATTACTTCAAATTTAAAGGGAGATATTATGGTTGATACTAAAAGAGGTGTAAGAAAACCAGAAGAAATTTCTGCAATGGTTCTTTCAAAAATAAAGATATTAGCTCAAGATTTTGCTAATTTAGGAGATCAAAATATTTCTGCAATTATTACTATTCCGGCATATTTTAATGAATCTCAAAGAAGAGCTACTCAAGATGCTGCTAAAATTGCAGGTATTAATTGTATAAGAATGATTAATGAACCAACAGCTGCTGCTCTATCTTATGGTATTTTAGGGAAAAAAACCGACGAAGAAAGAAATATAATTGTATATGATTTTGGAGGTGGAACTTTAGATGTATCTTTATTAAATATTGATGATGGTATATTTGAAGTTATTGCTACAACAGGAGATACTTATTTAGGAGGTGAAGATTTTACTCAAAAATTATTTCATTATGTTATTGATTATTTTAAAAAATCATTAAATTTAGATCAAGATGAAAAAATACAAATTCATCATGAAAAATTAAAAGAATTAAAAAATTTATGTGAAACTACAAAAATTAAATTGTCTAAAGTTGAAACAGCAAAAATGTTTATTCAAAACTTGTGGGGTACTAATAATTTGGATTTAGAAATAAATCGTAATAAGTTTCAAGAAATTTGTAAAGATTTATTAGATAGATCTATTAAACCTGTTATTGAAATTATGAAAACATCAGAAATAAATAAAGAAAATATAACAGATGTTTTATTAGTAGGTGGTAGTACAAATATTCCTATAATTAATTTTATGTTACATAATTATTTTAACATCAAACCAACAGTTTCTTCTAATCCGGATTGTATTGTTTCTGCTGGAGCAGCTATTCAGGGATATATGTTAAATAACCAAGATGATCCATTTTGTAAAGATATTGTTTTAGTCGATGTTATACCCTTAACCTTAGGTGTAGAAACTCTTAATGGAGTCTTTTCTCCTATAATTGAAAGAAACAGTGCTTTACCTATTAAAATCACAAAAAAATATACAACAGACACTGACGATGATACAGAAATTAAAATTAAAATTTTTGAAGGAGAAAGAAAATTGGTTAAAGATAATTTTTTGATTGGTGAATTTATTTTAAAAGGTATTGAAAAAGCTAAAAAAGGGGTACCAGTCATAGAAATAACATTTGCAGTAGATGTAAATGGAATTATTAATGTATCAGCTAAAGATATTAGAAGTGAATCAGAAAAAAATATAACAATTGATACAACTACAAATAAATTATCTAAGGATCAAATTGACAAATTAATTACTGAAGCCGAAAAATATCAAAAAGAAGATTTTATTAAACAAACTAGAATTGAAAGATTAGATGAATTAGATGATATAAAAGATATGATTTTATTTAATTTAAATTCTAAAGAAACAAAATTATCACAAGATGACAAGGTTCTAATTTTTAACGATTTAAAATCTATTTTTCAAGAATTAGAACATTATGATAATCAACAATTATTAAAAATAATTAATAAACTTAAAAGAAAATATTCTTCATTAGTTTTAAGATTAGATAATGATAATCAAGATAATATTAAATCTTTGGATAAATCAGAAGTAATGTTTTCTGATTTAGAATTAGATCAAATGGAAAATCAAAGTATTGGTAATATCCCTTGTTCTAATGTAACGAATGATAATAAATTCAAAGAACAATTAATTGAATTATGTAATCAAATTCTCAAAGATTTAAATTCTGAGGAGGATCCTGAATTTATTGGATATTTACATAATATTATTGTTTGGTCAAATGTTAATTCTGATTTGACCAATAATGATTTTATGATGAAAATTGAAGAAATAAAAATAAATCACCAAAAATATAATTCTATTGAAAAAGTAGTAGATTATAAAGATGAGTTAATAAATTTGTGCAATGCCTTATTATCAGATATTAATGATGGTAATTTGCCTATGGGAGATCAATATTGTCAACAATTAAAAGAATTCATTTATCAAATATTTGATTGGGTCAAAAGAACTAAATTTACCAATAATTCAGAAGAATATAAAAATACTATTGAAAAATTAAACATTAAATGTGAACAACTTTATGAAATGAGTCAAAATTAAAATAATTTAATAATTATTATTTTATTTTAATTAACTTTGGAATCAAAATAATATTGTCTTAATCCTTTTGTCATATTAGTTTCTCTTGTAAAAGTATTTCTTCTTAAGGAATTAATATATCTAATAGCAGTATCTGCATCCATTTGTAAATGTTTAATTAAAAATGCTGCTACTACTGAAGCTGATCTATGATGACCTCTTTTACAATGAACTAAAACAGCATCATTATTTTTATAAGCTTGATATATAAAATTATTAGTTATCTCAAATATTTTTGAAACATCTGAAATTCTTATATCATCGTCATTTATTGATATATTTAAATAAGTCAAGGATCCATGATAGTAATTAGGAATATTACACGATACATTAATAATATATTTTATATCATTTTTAATTAAGAAATCTTTGTTTTTTGCAGCTAACGCATTACCTAACCATAAATTAGGTAGTATCTGATCAGCATTACTTTCTCTTAACATAATTATTAATATAGATTTATAAAAAAAAAAATCTAGTTTATTAATATAATATGCAATATAGTAATCAACAAATCATATTAGCTCTAGCTACTGGAATCGGTGCATATGGCGGTTTTCCCGCTGCACCTGCTGCTTTCACTAAATTAGCCCAAAACGAAATTGTTCAATGGGCTTTAGTATTTGTCCTTTTATACCAAGGTGGTGCTGGACAAGATGTTAAATTTGCCGCTATGGCAACTGTTGCCATGTACGTAGTACATATGGTATTAAAAAAAATGGAAGAAAGAGAACAATAAATTATTTTTTTTAATTTAACTATTTTCTGATTTATTTAATCAATATATTTAATAATTATTGATTAACTAATTTATTAATTTAAGCATTTGCATTTAGTTTAGCACTTACTTTAGAGCCTTTTTTGACTTTGGTCAATTTGTTTTTGTATTTTTTGGTGATTAATTTACCTTCACCAATGGAGTATTCAATTGGGACATCAAGTTTTAATCTTTTACCAGTGTAGGTGTATTCACCTCTTTTACTTGATCTTGTGGATTCTTTAATGGTGAAAGAGATTTTGTTTTTAACAGTTTTGTTTTCTCTGAAGTATTTAGAGAGAGCTTTGTTGGCAGCTTGGTAAGGGGTTAAACCAGTGAATCTACCGGAGAAATCTTCAGATCCAGGAAGTTTTACTTTAAAAGATCTAAGGTTTTTCTTGGAACCGGCTTTTTTAGATCCTTTTTTGGAACCTTTTTTGGATCCTTTTTTGGATCCAGCTTTTTTAGAACCGGCTTTTTTAGCAGATTTTTTGGATCCTTTTTTAGGAACAGTTTTTTTGGATCCTTTTTTAGCAGCTACAGATTTGGTAGCAGGTACGGAGGTTTTCTTAGTTGTTACTTTACTAGTTTTTTTGTTTACAGGCATTTTATATTTTTATTATATATAACTATTATTTATATATTTTTATTAAAAAATAAACACACTTAATAACATAATCAGTGCGTTCATAATTACACTTAGAGACTTATTCATTTTTAATTATTTCATTTTTTGGGTGAAATATTTTCCATAAATTATTATATCAAATGATAATATAAATGACATTTGAAATATCAATAAAAAAGTATAAAATTCACAATTTGCAAATTGATTATAAAGACATTTCAAGAATAATATTTAAGTTACAGATGCACATTGAGGCTTTACATAATGATTTATTTATTGATACCACTCAAAAAAACAATTATTTGAGTAAACTATTTGTTGTTTCCAAAGATTTGAATACAAATTACAATAATTATATTATAGAAGAATGTAATTCTGATATCGAAGAGGAACAAATGGATTTAGACTCAAGTAGCAATGAAGAAAAAAAGAGTGATACATCTACATCAGAAAGTGAAAATAAAACAGAATCCAACGAATTATCAAATAGTTATAATGGAGTTATGCAATTTATTTGTAATAATAATTATAAAAATGAAACAGAATTATTTAATAAGATAAGATCTTTTGTTCTTTTTTCAAAAAATATTAATTTGAATTTAGGAGACACGACCGATCAAGTTTTATTTAATAATGATACACTATTTCCATTAAAGAGTATAAAAAATAAAATTATTGAATTAACTGAAGAAGTGGGATTTAGTAATTTAATAGATTCAATAATGTTGATTACATCAAATTCTATAAATAATTTGTTTAATTCTGATACTTTAGAAGATATACAATTTTACAATGATATTTTCATTCCAATAAAAATAGAAAAAAAATATATTAATGATAAAGATAGTATATTTACAGAACGAATTGAAGAAAAATATAAGAATGATTATTTGGAAAAAATATTTAGAATAAACGTATTAGTTAATGAATTAAATAATGAATATTTAGTTTTTGAAGGTTTTATTAAAAATGACAATATTAATATTAATTTAAAATCCTCACAAATTTGCAATAAAACCTTATACAAAAAGAAGAAGACAGTCACTGATATGTTAAATAAGAAAAAAATAATCAATAAAAAATTCAAAAAAAATTATTTGAAAAATATGCTTTTATCTGAACTTATTATGAATAATGAAGATGAATTTTGTGAGATGGTTAATAAATACTATAATCAATATATGGAATTATCAAATAAATCATTTATGAATATTATGAAGGAATTTATAGGAAAGAGTAGCTCTATAAAAAGTATGTATGACACTATTAGAATTTTGTTAATGGGGACAGATGAAAATGAAAATGTTGCAAGTTTATTGTATGGTTTAACCAAGGAAAAAAAAGTAGGAAGTTTTATTATTTCTGATATAATTTACAATAATTTAAATTATCCATCTCAATTAAAAATAAAGAAAGCTAATGCTAATTTAAAAGAAGAAATGGAAAAAATTAAATCATTGACAATTGAAGATATTGATTATAAAAAACAAATTTTATCCTTATCAAAAATGCCTTTAGGAGTTAAATCATTAGCTTTAGAAAAAGCAGAAGAAATGAAATCTTCTAATAATGAATATTATAAACAATTGACTTATGTGAAATGTTTGATTAAATATCCTTGGTCATCAGACGCAGATGATGTATTTTACAAAAACTTAAAAGAAGATTATGAAGAAGCTAGAAATTACATTACTAATGTTGAAGACAAATTATATAACTTATCTTATGGACATAAAGCAGTTAAAAAATCACTTTTACAATTAATAGGTAAATGGATTTCAAATCCATCTAGTAGTGGTAGTTCAATAGCTTTAGTTGGACCTCCTGGTGTAGGTAAAACTCTTTTAGCTAAAAGTGTAGGATCTGCTTTAGGAATTCCTTTTGCACAAATAACGTTAGGAGGTCAAAATGATGGAGAACTTTTACATGGTCATGGTTATACCTATTCAGGTTCTCAACCAGGTATGATTATTAGAAAAATGATAGAAACAGGACAAAGTAGATGTATTTTATACTTTGATGAATTAGATAAAGCATGTTCAAAACATGGTACTACTAATGAAATTACAAGTATCTTAATTCATTTAACAGATCCTAATATGAATAAATCTTTCCAAGATAGATTTTTCCAAGGTATAGATTTTCCTCTTGATAAAGTAATTATGATTTTCTCATATAATGATTCTTCATTAATTGACCCTATTTTATTAGATAGATTCAAAGAAATTTCTGTAAAACCTTATAATGTTGTAGATAAATTAAACATAGTAGATAATTATATGATTCCTGAAATAAAAAAAAATGTTGGATTTGATGATTATAATTTAATATTTAAGAAAGATATAATAGAATACTTGATAGAAAATTATACTAATGAAGCAGGTGTTAGAGGAATTAAAAGAATCATTGAAAATATTTTACTTAAATTAAATCTTGACAAATTATATCAAAAGGGTGTTTTTGAAAAAAAATCAATTAATGATGATATTGAAATAACTGAAGAAATTATTACCGACATTTTAAGTAAACCTGAATCTGATAATTTGATGATTCATGAAAATCCAGAATATGGTATTGTAAATGGTTTGTATGCTACTTCAATTGGAACTGGTGGTATTGTACCTATTCAAGTTTTCAAAAATTATTCCATATCTTCTACTGATTTTGAATTAAAACTTACAGGTAAACAGGGTGAAGTTATGAAAGAAAGTGTCCATTGTTCTTATACTGCAGCAATTGACTACATTAGAAGAAACATTGATAAATTCCCAAATATTAAAAACATAGATAAACATATTAAAGATAATTTCTTTAATGGATTACATATCCATGCTCCTAGTACCAGTACTCCTAAAGATGGTCCTAGTGCTGGAGGTGCATTCTGTTCTGCAATTATTTCTAGAGTTGGTAATGTTAAAATATATAATGATATTGCAATGACTGGAGAAATAGATTTAAGAGGATGTATTACTAAAATCGGTGGTTTAAATTATAAATTACAAGGTGCTAAAAAAGCCGGAGTTAGAAAAGTTTTAGTTCCTAAAGATAACGAAAAAGATTATAAAGAAATTATCGAAAACAATAAAAATTTAATTGATGATAATTTTAAGGTATATATTATAGAAAATATAGATCAAATTATGGAACATATGCTAGTTAAATAAAGATCATCACTTGCACTATTTTAAAAAAATTATAAGATCTTTAGTACATCATCTTTAAAAGTAAAATAAATATAAACATATGATTTAAAACATTTTATTATAATATTAATATATTATAATGAAATAAATATCAATTTCATATTTTATTGGTAGATATATGTCATTGATTAACAAATTAATGATATAAGCTATTATTATAAATGTTTGAATTAAATAAAAACCAAAAAAAATATTTATCAATATCTTTATTAGGTTTATCATTATTATTTTTTGGAAAAAATAGAACTAACAACAATAAATATTTAAAAGAAGAAGAAGAAGAAGAAGAAATAATATTTCCTTTTTACAATGAAGATATGATAAATAGAAAAACTAATAAAGAAGTTTTTATATCAAATTCTGAATTAATAAAAATAAAAAAATTAAAAGAATTGAATTATTTATCATCAAAGTTATCAAATATCATGGATGAAATACCTAAAAATGAAATAAGAAAGCCAGATGTTATGTTAATTAATTCAATAAAATTATTAATGGACAGTATAAATAATAAAATGAATCAAAGACATTTAAATGAAACCATAAAATTATTCATTGAAATAAACAATATAGACCGTAATCTATCATATAATAATATTCTTTCTGGAGAAATTTTAAGCTATTTAGCTTCATTATAAAAATAAAATGAATATTTATTATGTAGAGAAAAAAATGCTAATGGAATAAATTTTATAAATAAAATAAAATAATTTATCATAATGTGATATAATAATTTTTAAACAGCTAAATTAGAAAATGTTTGAATTTCTTGATCATCATCTTCAGAATCAACGACTTCGTCATCATCATCATCATCATCATCATCATCATCATCATCATCTGAATCAGAATCAT
>ERZ807291.2712-NODE-2712-length-26186-cov-7.581723_pt1 | contig 26186 bp, 14 predicted proteins | sample MGYA00521257_ERZ807291 | MGnify/ENA primary metagenome ERZ807291 (study PRJEB31413, sample SAMN03169783) | marine metagenome | biome: Marine; feature: Water; material: Subsurface seawater | place: North Sea | collected 2011-04-28 | depth 1 m m ... | reverse complement strand
AGGTTGGCGGTGGCCGGGCTGGTGGTGGCGGTAAGCATGGTGACGGGTATGTTTCAAATGATCGACAGTTTTCGCGGTACCATTGTGGAGTGGTTTGATGTGCGTTTCCAGGCGGACCTCTACATATCTGAGAGCGGAGTGACCGGGGCGGGAAGTATCAATGGTATAGACCCCAAACTGATGGAGGAATTGCTACGCCAGCCCAATATCCGTTATGCCGATGTCATGCGTATATGTTACGTCAAGCCGGCCAAGGGGGTAACGGTATTGGCGGGAGTGGACATGAAGCACTGGTCTGAGGAAGCACGCCAGATATGGCTGAGAAAACCGGGATCGTTACAGGTAAATGCAGGGGCAGAGCCTGCCCTGGTCAGTGAAACCTTTGCCCGGCGCTTTGGGGTGCTGGAGGGTGGCGTGGTGGAATTGGGTACACCGGCTGGAAAGAAGAAAGTGTCTCCAATTGGAATTTTTTGTGATTATGGTAACGAGTTTGGAATGGCCGCCATTTCCCAAAATGTATGGACCCAATGGACGGGGACGGACCGGGCAGTCAATGTGAGCTTATACTTGAAAGACCCGTCGAAGCTGCAAGAAATGCGGGATCGGTTACGGATTGCTTACCCGGGCTTGGATATTCGGAATGAGCGTGAGCTTCGGGATGTGGCTTTGGGTATATTTGAGCAGACTTTTCAGGCAACCCATGCCCTGAGCCTGATTGGCCTGGCGGTTGCCTTTGCGGGGCTCCTTCTTGGCTTGCTTTCGATATTTGATGAATCCACCCAAACCTGGCAGACCTTGAAACACCTGGGGTTTTCCACATCCCGCTTTGTCTGGGCCGCCGGTTTGGAGGGGGCGGGGATTGGTGTTGCTGCCTGGGTAGCCGGTGCCTTCACCGGATTGGCCCTGGGGTGGTTGCTGGTATTTGTGATCAATGTGCAATCCTTTGGCTGGACCTTACTCTGGACGGTGCCTGTGGAAAGTATTTTATGGTTTGGTGTCTTACTCACCGCAGTGGGGATGATATCGGGGATGGTATCGGCCACTTACTGGAACTTTCGTAGAAGATGAAATCAATCCTGACTTTGTTTTTCCTGACTTGCCTGAGTTCTTATGCTGAGTGGATCGAGCCACCTGTTCGGTCAAGTAAGGGCTTTCTGGTGCCCACGCCTGACTACATCCCGCAATTCCCCCAAGATCATGGGGCCCACCGGGGCTATGGCCTGGAGTGGTGGTACTGGGTGGGGCACTTGGAGACAGAAGACAAGGGGAGAACTTTTGGCTTTCAGTCCACGGTTTTTCGGGTGGCCGGGGATCCGGAGAAAGCGGAAGAGATTGAGGCCGAATCGTTTGGGAACCGACAGCTTTTTCTCACTCACTCCGCCCTGAGTGACCGGTCCAGCCAGCAATACCTGCATCATGAGAGGGTCTTCCGTGAAGGCTGGCAGGCGGAGGCGAGCCAAGCAACTCTTGACCTGAAGGTGGGCGGGATTGAAGCCGGTATGCATAGCGATGGAAAGGGGCACCGGTTGACCACACTTTACCCTGGGGGTGGCAAGTTGGAGCTCGACCTGATCCCCTTGAAGCCCTTGGTTAGCTTTGGAGAGCGGGGGCTTAGCCGAAAAGGCGATGGGGCGGCATCTGTCAGCTGGTACTGGTCCTACTCCCGCCTTGTAGCCACCGGTACGCTGACCCACGAGGGCAGGGAACAAAAAGTAACAGGGGAAGCATGGATGGATCATGAAATTTCATCCAGTCAATTGGGGAAAGGGCTGGCGGGCTGGGACTGGACCTGTATGCAGTTAAACGATGGAACTGAAGTGAAAGCTTACCGTTTGCGTAAAGAGGATGGATCCAGTGACCGGTGGTCTGCGGTGTATTGGATAGATCCAAAGGGTAAGACTGAGCAGGTCTACGCCGACCAGTTTACCTGGGAAGAGGAAGAGGAATGGACCAGCCCCACCACTGGACTCACTTATCCGACCCATGTGCAAATAAAAGCCCTGCACCCGATGCAGGGAGAGAAAAGATATCGCCTGCGTCCCATAATGGATAATCAGGAATTTTACGGAAACCGGGCCGATAATGCGTACTGGGAGGGGGCCTGTGATGTATTGGATGCCGAAGATCAAGTAATGGGTAAAGCCTACCTGGAACTTGCCGGATATGGTGGCGGACTTGGGGCTCGCCTCAATTAGTTGGAGCCTGCTAAAAGCCAGTACTGTCTTAAATCGACAGAATAAATACGCAAAATGCGGTTTTCAAATGATTGGTTTTCTTTTATTATAGGGGGTTTAAGTGCTCTGTATCCAATCTTTCAAATTATATAAGCCATGAACTATTTCGACTGCGACAAAATCCAATACGAGGGACCGAGTTCCAAAAACCCGCTTGCCTTTAAGCACTACAACGCCAACGAGGAAGTGGGGGGTAAGGCGATGAAGGACCACTTGCGGTTTGGGGCGGCATACTGGCATGTAATGCGCAATGAGTTGGCAGACCCATTCGGTGCGGGTACCGCTCAAATGCCATGGGATGATAAAAGTGACTCGGTGGAGAATGCAGTCGCCCGGGTGGATGTATTTTTTGAATTTTTGGAAAAGATCGGCATTGATTACTACTGTTTTCATGACCGCGATATTGCCCCGGAGTTAAATGATTTATCCGCTTCCAATGCCGCCCTGGACCGGGTGGTGGCCAAGCTTAAGGAAAAGCAGGAAGAGACCGGTGTGCAATTGCTCTGGGGGACCGCGTGTTTATTTGCCCACCCCCGGTATGCTCATGGGGCGGCCACATCTCCGGATGCCCGCGTCTATGCGTATGCCGCGGCTCAGGTAAAGAAAGCGATTGAAGTGACCCATGAACTCCATGGTCTGGGCTATACCTTCTGGGGTGGTCGCGAGGGATACAGTTCGCTGCTGAACACCAATATGAAAAGAGAGCTGGATCACCTTGGTGCCTTTCTGCACATGGCGGTGGACCATGCCAAAAGCATTGGCTTTGATGGGCCTTTCTATATCGAACCCAAACCCCGTGAACCATCGACCCACCAGTATGACAGTGATTCTGCGGCCTGTCTGAACTTTTTGAGAGAGTATGACCTCCTTGACCATTTCAAGCTGAACATTGAAACCAATCACGCCACCCTGGCCGGGCATACCGTGCAGCACGACCTTACCGTGGCCGCCAATGCCAATGCCCTGGGCAGTATTGATGCCAACACCGGGGACACTTTGATTGGGTGGGATACCGACCAGTTCCCCACCGATATTTACATGACCACCGAGATCATGCGGGTGGTGTTGGATATGGGAGGGTTTACCACGGGGGGGCTTAATTTTGATGCCAAACGCCGCCGTGAATCTCATGAGCCGATTGATTTGATGCATGCTCATATTGGTGGCATGGATGCTTTTGCCCGTGGTTTAAAAATTGCCCATGCGATTCAGGAAGATGGTCGGTTGGCTAAATTTGTAGAGGAGCGCTATTCCAGCTTTGACCAGGATATCGGTTCCAAGGTTGAGGCAGGCACCGCAAGCTTTGCTGAGCTCGAGCAGTATGCTTTGGCCAATGGGGAGCCCAGCCTTTCCAGTGGCCGCCAGGAAATGCTCGAGAATTTAATCAACGAGTTTATCTAACTTTTCAGCTGGTGGCGACGGAGTAGTCAAGCTCCCTCCAAGTAGAATCGAAATCGACACCCTCCTTTCCTTGTTATTAAGGTAAGGAATGATGAATTTTAAACCCACACTCTCCGTTGCCATCTGGTTTGTTCCTTTTCTTTTATGGGGGAAAGCAAAACAGCCTGAAGTCATTTTTCAGCCCCATGACCTCTGGTATGAGGTATACCTCGGGAATATAAAGGCGGGGTATGCCCATGATAAAATGTACCGGGATGGAGACATGGTAAGGAGCCGGAATGAGATGGTCATGCAAATTAAACGGGTGGGGCAGGTCTTGGAAATAAAAGCTGTGCAAACCGCAACTGAAAAATTATCCGGTGAATTGGTCGCCTTTTCCACGGAGACAAAAATGGCGGGCATACCCATGGTGAAAAAGGGAAAGGTCGAAGGAGATGAACTGGTGGTGTATGAAAGACAGTTTATAAAGGGAAAAGAAAACCGCTACCCTTTTGATCCTCAGGGTCGTATGAGTTGGGGGATCCAGAAAGAGTTTCTGGAAAAAGGATTTAAGCAAGCGGGGGAACGCTATGAAATCAAGGTTTACTCTCCGGATCTGAGCATGCGTTCAGTCGTACCTTCTGTTTTGGAGACATATGGGAAGAAGAGCTTGTTGCACGGGGGTGTAAAGACTGATGCCTATAAAGTGGTGATGACCTTGAAAAGTGGCATGGGTGATGTTCGTACCCAGTCCTGGTTTGACCATCAGGGGCAGGCATTAAGGACAGAAATGAACATGGGTGGTATTCAAATAACCCTGGTGCAGGTGCCGCAGAAGAAGGCAAAAAAGATGGAGGCAGAAGTGGAAGAATTTTTGTTGGATACGGTAATCCTCCTGGGTAAGCCCATATCGAAAGAAGCAAAGGCCACCACTTTTCATATGGAAAGTATGCAAGGGCCATGGGATGCAAAGCTTCACCAAGGTCCTCTCCAACAAGTTAAGAAAATCAATGAAAAACAAGTGGAAGTATTGGTGCAGTCTGATGAGTTGGTAGAAGGGGAGGAATTACCCGGAGAGAAAAGAAAGGAGTACCTTGCCTCCAACCCATACCTGGACTCAGAGGATTTGCTTATTCAAAACCTCGCCAAGGAGGCAAGGGGACAGGAGAAAGAACCCGAGGCCATAGCCGGCCGTTTATCCTCTTTTGTTCATAACTATATAAGTTCTAAGAATTTTGCCGTCGGCTTTGCCAGTGCCAGTGAAGTTGCCCGTAAGAGGGAGGGCGACTGTACGGAACACTCTGTCTTGTTGGCCGCATTGGGGCGGGCCTCGCAGATACCAAGCCGGGTGGTTACGGGGTTAGTCTATGCCCCAAGCTTTGAGGGGAAGCGGCATGTGCTTGTCTATCATATGTGGACCCAGTTTTACCTCCAGGGTAAATGGGTCAATTATGACTCTGCGTTGGGCTATAAAAAGTGCCCGGCCGACCGAATCGCTTTTTCAGTGTCTTCGCTCGCCGGAGAAGACCTGACGGAGTCGATGATTCCGGTGATGAACCTGATCCAGAATATTACCGTCTCGTTGAAGTAAATGTACCGGGTGGGTGAATCCGGTTACGGCTGATCCACGAGTTCAATCTTTTGAAGGATCCTGTGGGCTTCCGGTTCGGCGAGGCGAACAGATTTCTTGCTTTCCAGGTCCACGAGGGTAACCGAGAAAGTGGCAATACTGGACCATTCCAGTTTTTTACTCTCATCTTTTTCCTGCTTAAAATCACTTTTTTTGACCAAAATTTGTTGCGGCCCGTTTCCGGTAACCTTGGCATTGTACATGAAGTTCCCCTGATTTTTCTCCCGGCTGAGGAATCCACTGCCAGTGCGTAAGCGCAGGGTGTGGGGCCGCCCCTGCGGGTCGATGGTGAAGGCGAGCACTTTGTCGCCCGAGCAGTCCAGGAGGGGGCTTTGGAATTTGTAAGTGCTGATGGAGTCTCCATTGCGGCTGGACCAATGGGTGATGCCCTGTGAGAAGTCATCAAGCAGGCCACTTTTGGGCAGTCTGGTAAAGGCCTTGAGGTCAAGATTCTGGGGTTCGTATATGACTTCCTTTGAATTAATCGAAAAGGCTTGGGCCTCACCATTTTGAAGAGGCATGGCTTCCCCAAGCTTGTAACGGCAGTGGGCAAAGACATAAAGGGGCAGTTCCGGGTAAACCTTAATCCTGGTTTCCCAACGATTTTTTGCTTTTTGGGCAGGGGCCCGTTCCCAAAACCGGGTGCGGGAATTGGGGTCATAACTGTAATAAATTTCCACATCCATCAGCTGTTCAATGGACTTGGGGCTGACGGCGAAAGTGGCCCATTCATTTTTAATTTCAAAAGTGGAGGGCGGAGTCTCGGGAATGGTTAGGTCCTCGTCAGCAAGATATTTTTTAAACCACAGGGTAAGCAGCGACCATTGTTCCGGCCCGGGGCCATGGTTGTGATGCACATTGGAGCTTACCCGCCATTGTTTGTGAGGCAGTAAATCCATGGAGCGGTAAATCCGTTCGAAGGTGGAGTGGAAATCGTTGGTGGAGGTAATGAAGGCGACCGGGCACTTGACATGGGGCCAGTAGGCCTGGGGGTCAATGGTGTTTTTGTACATTTCCAGGTCTTTGAAATGCGGTCTGATACTGCTGCCGGTAATGCCTCCGGGGAAATCAATATATTTAAAGCCTGTGCCGCCCACAAAGGGAGCCACCGCTTGTAATCTTTGGTCGGTGGAGGACAGGGCGGTAATCATGCCTCCCATGGAAAAACCACTGAAACCGATACGGTCGGTTTTCACTTCAGGCTGTTGCTCCAGGAAGGTAATTGCCCGGCGTGCAGCCACGGCGAGTAAGAACCAGTTGCTGTTGCGGGGGCTGGGAATGGGGTCGATGGTGTACTCATCCGGTTGCATACTGCGTTTCCATCCCTTGCGCAGGGCTTTGGTATAAAACCTTGGGCCCTGGGTGGGGTCGACCTTACCCCAGTCGGTGTGAATAGTAATGTCCTTTTCCATGGGGCGACCGAGCCAATTAACATCGATACAGGCAAAGCCTTGTTCAGCAAAGTGAATGCTTCGGCTTCGTTCTGCCCGTTGGCCTCCCCCGTGGGTCCAGACGAAGGCAGGGTGTTTACCAGGCTTGTTGGGAAAGGAGTAATAGGCAGCAACCCGGGAGTCCACGCCTTTAAAGCGGCCGACTTTGTATGTGATGTAGCGGGTGGTGACTCGCTCGGTTTTCCATTCTTTGATAACTTTTACATCCAAAGATTCAGCCCTTGGGTCATAAGATGCCCAAAGACCCACGGCAGTATTTGCAATTTTTCCCGGATCACTGATGGGAGTGAAGGTGTCCCGGCTCAGAAGGTAACAGGTAGAAAGAAGAAAGATAGGAATGAATCTGATCATGAATGAAGTAAAATAAGAAAAAACGGGCTTTTTATGAAATACCCGGGACTTGGTCGACAGGAAATCTCTATAATTTACTGAAAATGCGGAGAGCAACCGGATGGATCTTCTTGGGTTTGCTTACCCATTGGGTGGCAATTGCCCCGCTTGGCATAGGGGTAGGCCATCCCAGACCTTGTAGCCATCGATGTCTTCGGAGGGGGATTGAAAGGGGCCTGCGGGTGGGCTTGGCCTATCCGCTTTCATGAAATTGAAAATCAAAGGGTGCTTCTCCTGGATATTTGGATGATTTCCCTCTTTAGAACCGGTTGGCTCCGAAAGGAAAAGCAGGTGTTTTCCTGAGACATATCTAATTTGCATACCAGGCACGAACTTACTGTTTTGGTCATTGAGTATTTGCTTGTTCTCCCAAAAAAACCGCCATTCATTGGCTGTCAGTGCTATTTGTTTTTTATTCATCACAAAGGAAGGAGGTTCTTCTCTGGCATTGATATTTTGAAGCATCAGTGCTGTGAATTGTGCGGATGTCCACGGAGTGGGTTGGTCACTGTAGGCATTAATGATGAAACTTCTTTCGCGGGAGTAGGTGGTGTAGAGGTTGTAATCAAACCGTTGTGGTCCGCTGCGGTGAGATGGGTAGTTAACCTCAATGAGAGGGCTTTCCCCAATTATTAAATTATTAAAAAATGAATGCTTTTGACTCCTGGTTCTTGGAGAGACTTGCTTTATTTGAATGACTGGTTCCGAGCTTGGACTGCCTGGGTTGCAGGCGAGTATATTATTGGAGAATGTAGCCCCGGATGCGTCATGGATGTAGACCGCATTCCTCCCATTGGCAAAGATGATGTTTTGATCGACCATAAGGCGGTCATAGCCGTAATCACTCATCTCCAGGAAAATGCCGTGGGTGCCATTGTTATGGATGATGTTTTGCCTGATTTCGGTATCCGGGAATTCATTGTCCAGCCAAAGCCCAGGTGAGTTTGGGTTATGGGCAATGTAATTTCTTTCAATGAGCCCCTCTTCCATTTTATGACATTTGATGCCTGCATGTTCCCACCGTTTAGGCCCTGTAAAGTGCAGGGAGTTGTTTCGGAGGATTACATTGTTTCGGATGATAAGGTTTCTGGAACCATAACTGAGGATACCAGCTGATCCATTATCCAGGAGATAATTTTCTTCAATGAGGTTATCATAAGATGTAGATAGGGTGGGGGTGTGCCTGTCCATCCGCCCACAGTCAATTGCCACAGTGTTGGTGTAGCGAATGACATTTTTTCTAACCGTCCAGTGATGCCCGGCAGCCAGTCCAATGGCACCTCTCTGGGCGTGTTGGTCGACCTTCCAGAAATCGGTGGGGTATTGATTTCCGCAGTGTTCAAAGATAAAGCCTTCCACAATGATATGCCCAAGGCCCCGCTTGACCGGAGCGAATAGCCTGCGGCGGGTGGTGATTTCAATGTCCAATACCTCCGGGTTGAGATTTCCAAAATAGACATGTAATCTTTGGGTTACCGGGTCATACCACCAGGTGCTGGGTCTTAATTCAGCCTGGAGAGGTACCTGTTTCCAGGGTGAGCCATCAATGAAGAGTTGTCCACAGGTGTAGCTTATTTGCTTATCTGCAGATTTAAACTTCGGGTCGCCTGCTTTTTTTCGGGTGTACTCCCGAAGTCCGTCCCTCCCGTATGGTGTCGAAGAAAGTTTCACTTCAAAAGGGTTGTGGTGGTCAATATATTCAGGGCTCCGGTCGTTGAAAAGGATGGGGTCTGGCCGGGCAGAAAAAATCCCATCCCCTTCCTTGATCCACCTGGGTTTCCAAAGCTCGGAGCCTTTAATGAAGACTCGTTTCCCGGTTTCTCCCTGATAAGTTATGGGTTGCCCTGCTTCTCCTCCCCTCGCCGGAGTGATACGTTCACGGTAAGTGCCTGCAAGGACCAAAATGGTATCTCCCGGTTTTGCCCTTCTTGCCCCAGATGAAATTGTTCGAAGTGGCTTTTCCAGGCTTCCACGGTTGGCATCATTTCCAGTGGGAGAGATGTAAAAGGTTCGGGCATGGAGTATGGGCAATATCCCGAGACAAAGACAAAAAAGTCCCCAATATTTATACATCCTAAAGTTGATCTTCAGGGGAGGGTGCGAAAAGCAAAATTTTTGAGTGGACATATTGCAGTTTCAAGAATGGATCCCGGAAGTTCGAGAGGGAAAGACCTGTCTCCTTTGATGAAAAAGTATCATTTCCCCATTTCAGGTGCACAGGGATACCCGTTGAGGTATTTTTGCAGCAGAGCGTTCATGTTCTCCACTCGTTGAGGATGTTTGTCCGCAAGGTTGTGCTTTTGACCGGGATCTTTTTTCAAGTTGAATAAAAGACATGTATCTTCCGGGCTGAATGGTTTTAAGCCAAAGTGTTGGAGATAGGCGGACGGCTCCTTTTTAGATGAACCTTGAGAGGTGTTGATCAGAACCCAGTCTCCCTGGCGTAGTGCGAATTTTTGCGGGTTTGTGTTTTGGACTGTGGCGAGGCGCAGCGGTGTTGGGTACGGGGCTCCCTGAAGGACTGGTAGCAGGTTGTAACTGTCTATGGCTTCCTTTTTATTGAGTTTATGACCGGCGATGTGGGCAAAGGTGGCAGCGAAATCAACCTGACTGACGACCTCATCAGAGACCGAGCCCGGTGGGATTTTACCAGGCCAACGCATGATCATGGGCACACGGTGCCCGCCTTCATAAAGGTCGCGCTTGACCCCACGGTATTTGCCGGAACTCCACTGGTTAAATTCCTGCAATCTTTCAAAAGCATGGTTTTCCGGACCGTTATCCGCAGAGAATATAACCAGGGTATTTCCGGCAAAGCCGTGTTCTTTGAGGGCCTTTAAAATTTTGCCCACCATGGCGTCGGTCTCGATGACAAAGTCACCGTAATAACCCGCTTTGGATGTGCCGTGAAACTTTTTGTTGGGGACAATGGGATAGTGGGGGGAATTAAAAGCAAGGTAGGCGAAGAAGGGCTGGTTCTTTTTTTGGCCAGCTATCCACTCCACAGTTTTTTGGGTGATGGTGGGAAGGACATCATAAGGGTTCCAGTCTTCCGCCATGGGCCCAGCCCTGAAAGAGCCACCACCTGCAAGAGGTTTGGATTTGATTACAGGCTTGGTGGGAATACTTAGAAAGCGATCCTTTTCAATCCAGCAATAAGGAGGAAAGTTAATGGTGCCGTCACCGAAATAATAATCAAAGCCATGAGCAAGCGGGCCGCCGGGAATGCGTTTCGTCCAATCAAAGGATTCTGCTGCTTTATCACTTGTCTTGGTTCCAGGCTTACGGATAGCATCAAAGTCCCACCCGAGGTGCCACTTACCAAAGCAACCGGTACTGTATCCTTTTTGCCTAAGCATCTTGGGAATGGTGAAATCATCGGGTTTAAAAACAGATGGGCCGAATGCGTTGACAATGCCATGGAACCGGCGCCAGTGATGCTGACCGGTGAGGAGGGCGAAACGGCTGGGTGTGCAGATGCCGGAGGAGCTGTGGCCGTCAGTAAAAGTCATACCCTGAGAAGCTAATCGGTCGAGATGGGGAGTCTGGATTTTCGCATTGGGGTCACCATAAGACACATCCGCGACCCCCATATCATCTGCGTAGAGAATGATAATATTGGGAAGCCTGGAGGCTGAGAGGCTTAGGCCAGCCAGGAAAAAATGACAGAGTAATTTTAAATACATAATGTAAAAGGTTTACTCGGGTCGCGACTTACATTCTTGATTCCATTCTTCCCTCATTTCCGCCAAGGCTCCTGTTTTTATAGGCATTTTAGTGGAAAGATTACTTAATTCAGTGGGTTCGTTTTGCAGGTCGTAAAGCTTCCATGCTTTGCCGGCCCGGATGGCTTTGGATTCCCCCTGTCGTACGGCATGGGTCCGGTTGAAATGGCAATAGGTTTCAGTATGTGCTTCCCGTTGCTTCCCTCTGAAAATGGGGAGGATAGATTTCCCCAAGGGGGGGATGGTCTTTCCTCAGGGTTTTGTGCCAGCATAAAAGGCAGTAGCACCAGCTGGCAGAGGAAAGGGTAAACAATGGATGATTTTTTCATTTGATAAGAAGATGTAATCAAAATCGTAAAATATCCGATCCTAGATTATTTTGAGGGACAAGCTTAATTTTGGCCAAAGCACTTTTTTATCCGGAATTGTTCCTTCCCTTATCGCTTGCCAGGTGAGGTGACTGAAGCCGGTTTCGCAGAAAATATGGGTCGGCAAGGAATCTTCTCGTGGGGGTTCATACGATGTAATTTTTTCAGAAATATCGGTAGGGGAAGCATTTTTTGTCGTAAATGAACATAAGAAATACGCAATATTAGGTGTCGGCTCTCGAAGATTTTTGTTATTCTTTCAACCCACTTGGTTTTCTCCTGATTCTGCTGCATGAATTTATTATTTGTTTTTATTTTAACTGTTTCATTGGGTCTTCTTTCTCCTTTTTTAAGGAGTGAATCAATGCCTGAGGGCTTTGAGAAAGTGGATGAGGTGATCACTGTCAGTACGCTTGCCTCACAAATGAAATACGATGTGGAGGGCTTCAGTGTTAAACCAAACTCGAAAGTTAAAATTGTCTTTAAAAACCCGGATTCTTTACCTCACAATTTGATTATTTGCACGCCTGGTAAAAAGAAGGGAGGAGACAAGGGACAGGAAGTCATGGATGCTGTTTACAGGCTCGGTGATCAGGGGGTGAAAATGAATTGGGAACCAAAGGGGCATCCAAGGATACTCGCGAGTTCGGGGATGGTGCAACCAGGGGATGAGCAAACCTTTTATTTTAAAGTTCCAAAGACTGAAGGTAATTACCCTTATATCTGCACCTTTCCCGGTCATTACACATTAATGAATGGAGTGATGAGGGTAACCAAGAAGCCCAACTCAGTAACAAACCTAAGGTATGAAATTTATCATGGTGCATGGAAAATGATGCCGGATTTTTCAAAGTTTGAGCCGGTAAAGACAGGCACTCTTGCCAGTGGCTTGTTTGATATTTCACCGGCTGAGATAACCGAAAAGTTTGCTTTTGTTTTTAGGGGATTCATTGACTGCCCCAGGGATGGAAAATATACTTTCCAGACCGCCTCCGATGATGGTTCTCAGCTTTTGATCAATCAAAAGATGGTGGTCAACAATGATGGGTTGCATGGAGTGGTCATTAAGTCCGGCTCCATTGCTCTGCCTAAAGGTAAGCACGAGATTGAAGTGCGCTATTTTGAATTGAGTGGGTCTGACGCACTGCATGTCTCCTGGTCCGGTCCAGGCTTTAAAAATAAGCTTCTCACCAAGGACTTTCCCGGCAAACAAAGAGTGGCCAAGTTAATACCGATTACCCCACCCGGTGGTGAAGCTATAATCTACCGAAACTTTATTGACGGTGCGGGCCCGCGTGCCATTGGGGTGGGGTATGCTGAGGGAATAAATCTTGCATTCGATGCCAATAATATGCGGCTTGCCATGATCTGGTATGGCAAATTTATGGATGGCGGCCGGCATTGGATTGCCCGGGGGCAGGGCTTTCAGCCTCCGGCTGGAAAAGATATTCTCCGATTACCTGAAGGGGTTGCCCTGGCTGAGTTGCCCTCGGAGCAAGCACCATGGCCTCCGGCTCAATACAGGACGAAGGATCTGGAGTTCAGTGGCTATGAGTTGGGCCCCAAACAAAGACCGATTTTTATGTATGTAAAAGGTGAAGTGTATATTACCGATCAATTTCTCCCGATTCCCCGTTCTCAGGATTTCCAACCTGCCCGTATTAAACGGGTGCTGCAATTGAAAGGCCGCCCGGGTCCTTCAAATCTCTATTTCCGTGTTGCCCAAGGGGTATTCACTCGTGTGGGAGATCTTTTTACAAGCAAGGGACTATCCCTTGAAATAAAGGGGGCTGATCCGATCACGGTTCAAAATGAGCTGCGTATCCCTGTCGTGTTTCAGGATAATCAGGCCCGGTTTGAAATTGTTTACTCGGGGACTGCACACTGAAGTATAACTTGCTGATCCACTTTATCCACTTATGAAAAAGATAATTTTTTTCCTCGCTTCCTTTATTCCACTCATTTCCATTTTCTCTGAGGAGGGACAAGCAGGTGGATTGCCCACTGAAGCTGATTATTACCGGATCACAACCATCCCGCTTCCCGAAGGAGAAGTCATTGAAGTAAGCGGAATTGATATTTTGCCGGACAACCAGATTGCGATAGCCTCGCGAAGGGGGGATGTATTTGTGGGCAAGAATGTGTGGGGAGATAATCCTAAGCCTAAATGGACCTTGTATGCCCGTGGGCTGCATGAGGTACTGGGTATCTCCTGGAAAGATGGTTCCCTTTATGCTACCCAACGCCCGGAAGTTACCCGAATAACCGATAGGGACGGGGATGGCCGTGCGGACGCTTTCGAAACTGTCAGTGATGACTGGGGTATAAATGGAGATTATCATGAATATGCCTTTGGTACCCGGCATGATAAAAACGGAGATATTTGGGTCGTTTTATGCTTAACCGGGTCAGCCCAAGCCGATGATAAGAGCCCATTCCGTGGTTGGTGTATGCGGGTAACAGAGAAGGGTGAATGCATTCCCACAGGTTATGGTATTCGTTCTCCGGGGGGGATAGGTTTTAATCACTTGGGAGATGTATTTTATTGTGACAACCAAGGCTTATGGAATGGCTCAAGTTCCTTAAAACACCTCCGGCCTGGGGGATTTCAGGGAAACCCCGTGGGGAATAAATATTTTGCTCTCACCGATGTTCTGGGCCCACAACCACCCGAGCCTGTTTCCGGTAGCCGAATTGAAACGGAAAGAAAGAGACTGCCTGACTTGATTCCTCCACCAGTTGTCATTCCTCATGGTAAAATGGGCAATTCACCAGCGGGTATTGAATGCGACCAGACTGGTGGTAAATTCGGGCCATTTGAGAATCAGTTGTTTATCTCCGAACAGACGCATTCCAAAGTTAACCGGATCTTTCTAGAGAAAGTTAACGGCTATTATCAGGGAGCGGTCTTTCCTTTCCTGGAAGGTTTTGGCTCAGGTAATATTGTGGCAAGATTCGCCCCGGATGGGAGCATGCTTACCGGAGGAACCAATCGGGGATGGGGGTCACGGGGGAAGCAGCCATTTTCTTTGCAACGGGTGAATTGGACAGGGCTTGTGCCTTTTGAGGTCCACGAGATGCGGGTGAAGCCTGATGGTTTCGAGCTTACCTTTACCCAGCCTGCGGATAAGTTTACTTTGGCGGATGTCTCATCCTACACCATGGAGACTTACACCTATGCTTACCAAAAAGGATACGGAAGCCCGGAGGTCGATGGAACCATCCCGCTTATTACTCAGGCAATTCCCGGAGAAAATGGAAAGAGTGTCTACTTACAGGTAAATGGAATGGTCAAGGGACATGTCCATGAAATAAAAATGGATGGAGTGCGTAGACATGATTCCCAACAGCCACTTTTGCACCAGGTGGCTTATTATACCCTTAATGAAATTCCTACTCCTTAAATAAGGGGGATTAGGCTAATTGCTAGGGGTTATTTTCATAGCTAATTAAGGAGCTTTTCAAGTTCGACAGTGTCACAATTTATATTTCTTGTGATATTCATTTCTTTGTCCTTTTTACCTACACATCAATTTATGATTACTAAACTGGTTGCTTGTCTCCCATATTTTTCACGCCTGCTTTCCATTACTTTTGCATTTTTGTTTGCGTCAAGTTTTGCCTTTGCTAATCCAGTCATTTACAAGGCGGTCGAGTCTTCTTTGAATAAGAAATTGGTTTTTGTGGCCAGTGACCATGAGTACAGGGCGGAAGAAACTCTCCCTGCTTTAGCCCGTATATTAGCCGTCCGCCACGGATTTGACTGTACTCTTTTATTTGGGCTTGATGCAAAAGGTGAGATCGAGGCGGGCATTTCAAATATTCCCGGTTTGGAAGCATTAAAAGACGCGGACGGTATGGTCTTTTTTGGCCGCTTTTTGGCTCTCCCACCGGAACAGATGAAGCACATAGATGACTACCTGGGCCGGGGGGGTCCAGTGGTTGGTTTGCGTACTTCCACCCATGCCTTTAAGTACGATAAAAATCGGGCCAAAGACCCATATATAAAGTATGATTTTAAATATGCTGGTAAGGATTATCAGGGAGGCTTCGGAGAGCAGGTGCTCGGACAGAGTTGGGTGGGTCACTATGGGCAAAATCATAAGCAAAGTACCCGAATTGACCTGATTGATGCCAAGAAAAATCATCCAATTTTGCGAGGTGTTAGCAAGGTACATGTGCAGGCTGGGGGATACAATGCAGAAGCCCAACCAGACTGGAATATACTGACTATGGCACAGCCTCTCATGTCGATGGAACCCGATGGCAAAGATGACCCGAAGAAGCCTCCCATGGCTAGTGAGTGGACCCGTGAGTATACCGCCAAGAATGGTAAAAAGGGCAGGGTTTTTACCTCACTCTATGGCGCTTCGCAAGACCTGCTTAATCCCGGGTACCGCCGGCTTATTTTAAATGGAATTTTTTGGTCAGTTGGCTTGGAGAATAAAATCAAAGCTGACGCGATGATCGATTTTGTTGGCCCTTACAATCCAAGCAAATTTCAGATCCGGGGAGAAGTAAAGGGAGTCAAGCCAGCGATGTATGCAGATTTGAAAAGCCCGATTCCTGCAGACCCTAAAGCAGCACTCAAAAAAGTAGAGTCTGTTACTGCCAAGAATCAGAATATCAGAAGAAAGGCCCGGTATCTTAGGATTGAAATTCCAGGGGATAATAAAATTCTCACCTTGAATGAAGTGGAGATCATAAGCAGTGGTAAAAATATTGCTCCTAAGGGTAAGGCCAGCCAATCCAGTGTCGGTGCCGGCGGAGTTGCCTCACGGGCAATCGATGGTAATAAAAACCCTGATTACAACAAAGGCGGCCAAACCCATACCGATGGGTTCGGTTCGACCAACCCGTGGTGGGAAATTGATCTGGGCGGGGAATACGCGATTGATGAAGTGGAGGTCTGGAACCGCAAAGGTTTTGAATCGAGGCTGGATGGGTTTACCATTCAATTATTGGACTCCAACCGGAAGCAGGTTTATAAAAGCGGCCAAACCAAAGGTTCTCAACGGATCAAATTTACATTGAGGTTTAGGACAGTCCTCGACTTTTTTCTCTACGATGGCAAAAAGGAGCCCGTAGTTAAAAAGGCCCCGTCTAAGCGGGTGGAGGTTCCAGCAAATTATAAAGACGAACTTCCCTTTGCGTTTCGTAAGGGGGACCGGGTAGCGATTCTGGGTAATGGATTGGCGGAGCGGATGCAGCATGATGGATGGATGGAAACTCTTTTCCAAAGGCAATTAACAGGACAGAATCTTAGTTTTCGGAATATGAGCCTATCCGGTGACAGGCCCAATAACTATCCCCGCAGTTCTGGATTTACGGGAATGGAGGAATATTTGCGTCATGTGGAAGCAGATGTGGTCTTTGCCATGTTTGGGTACAATGAATCTTATGATGGGCCAAAAGGAGTCAATCAGCATAAGTCCCAACTCATCCAATTTGTAAAAAATATTCGAAGTATCAAACCCAATGGGGAAACTTTTCCCCGGATCGTATTATTTTCTCCGATCGCGTTTCAGGATCTAAAAAACCGTAACCTCCCGAGAGGGAAAGTTCATAACCGCAATCTCGCTTTGTATACCGAAGCCACAGCGGATGCGGCGAGGCAGGTAGGTGTGCAGTTTGTGGATTTATTTAATCCAACCTTGGCACTTTTTCAGCAGACTTCAGAGCAACTTACCATCAATGGGGTTCACCTCAATGAAGAGGGTAACCGGAAGCTCGCTCAGCTGATCGCCAAAGCACTTTTGAACAAAGATGTGAAGGCAGGAGAATCCTTGAATAGTCTGAGGAAGGCTGTGCTGGATAAAAATTGGCACTGGTACAACCGTTACCGGGCTACCAATGGAAATGATATCTGGGGGTCCCGTTCCAAGCTCCGCTTTGTGGATGACCAGTCAAACGCGGTGGTTTTAAAGCATGAACTCATCATGCTTGATGTGATGAGTGATAATCGTGACCAACACATCTGGCGATTGGCTTCCGGGCAAAAAAGCAAGATAGATGACAGCAAGGTACCCGCACCAATCAAAGTTGTCTCCAATGTGGGAGGCGGAAGTATCAGTTCCAGTGCAATCAAGGAAGGATCGACCAATTATCTGAGCCCTAAAGAAAGCCTAAGCCGCATGGCAGTCCGGGATGATTTTGAGATCACTCTTTTTGCGGATGAAAAACAATTCCCCGAACTGATCAACCCCGTGCAAATGCAGGTCGATACCAAGGGCAGGTTGTGGGCAGCAGTCTGGCCGACTTATCCGATGTTGGAACCGATGCAGCCCATGAACGATGCTTTGGTGATTTTGCCCGATGACAATAAGGACGGGAAGGCCGACCGCATCATCGAATTTGCCAAGGTTCACAACCCAGTGGGTTTTGAATTTTGGAATGGAGGAGTATTGGTCACCTCCGGCCCGGACCTTCTTTTCCTCCGCGACAACGATGGCGATGATAAGGCAGATGAACGGTATGTCATCCTGCAGGGCCTGGGCACTTCCGATACCCACCACTCCGCCAACAATTTAATCTATGGTCCTGACGGTGGAATATACTGGCAGAGCGGAGTCTTTTTGCAGCACAACCATGAGCACCCATGGGGACCAAGCCTCAGGACTACAGCTTCGGCAATGTACCGCTTTGATCCGCGTCGTCATACCATCGCATTTCATGCAAGCAATAGTCCTAACCCACATGGGATTGCGTTTGATTACTGGGGGTATCATTATGCAACTGATGGGACCGGTGGTCGTGCTTTTCAGGTGGTACCTGATGGTAAAAAAGCATGGAAGTTACGTACTTTATTAGCCAAGGAAGTACGTCCGGTGCCCGCCAGTGAGGTTATCTCCAGTGATAATTTTCCAGCTTCCATGCAGGGAGATTTCCTGATCTGTAACACCATTGGGTTCCTGGGGATGAAACAATACAAACTCCATCGGGATGGTGACTTTACCATGAACCTAAGAGAGGGTAGATGGGAGAAAGGAAAAGTAGTTTCCACAAAATCCAAATTAGGGGAAGTTTGGGGAACTCCCAATGGACAAAAACTTAGCGTGATCAAGGATGCATCTGATGGTTCCCAGATTCAGGAAGAGTCAATTGGGTTTATGTTGAGTGGAGATAAGAACTTCCGTCCCACCGATGCGATCTTTGGAGAGGACGGAGCCCTCTACATCTCTGACTGGCAAAATGTAATCATCGGCCACATGCAGCATAACGCCCGAGATCCAAACCGGGATGATAATCATGGCCGAATTTTCAGGGTCGTTCATAAAAAGAAGCCCTTACAAAAACCGATCGCGATTGACGGGCAACCAATCAGGAAGCTTTTGGATAACCTCAAGCACCCCGTGGACAGTGTCCGTCACCGTACCCGGGTCGAGCTCAGTGAAAGGGATTCCAATGAAGTTATCAAGGCGACTCAGGCATGGATGGAGCAATTCGACCCCAAGAAAAAGGAAGATGCCCACCACTTACTGGAAGCTCTCTGGGTCCATCAGCAACATAACCAGCGTAATGGTCGTTTACTCAACCAAATGCTTAGATCTCCTCATGCCCATGCCCGTATGGCTGCCCTCAATGTCCAGCATCACTGGTACAATGCCGATCCGGCTAAGGGATCACAGGTGATTGAGGAAGAGCATATCGAAGAAGGTGGGAAGTCTGGTGTGATTTCCGATACGGCTGAGTTAACTACAGTCAGAATTGGTACCATCCCAGAGAAAATGAAGTTTGATCTGGCTGAGTTCTCGGTAAAAGCCGGTAAGGCAGTTAAGTTGATCTTCGTGAATCCAGATTTCATGCCGCACAACATCGTCATGGTTAACCCAAACAAGGCGGATGAAGTGGGGCAGGCTGCGATCAATCTCGGAGCTGCTGGGTTTGATGTCGCTTTTGTTCCCCAAAGCAAAGAGATCCTTTGGGCAAGTAAACTGATTGATCATAAAGGCGAAGATGTTATCGAGTTTAAAGCTCCTACCTCTCCAGGTGACTACCAGTATGTTTGTACTTTCCCAGGGCATCACTTTGTCATGCGTGGGGTGATGAGAGTGAAGTAGTCCTCCTCCTCAGTTTGATATTTTTAAGGAAAATACCATCGATTTAATTTTATTCGATCAGTACTTTTGGGTTGGGTAATTCCACCGCTTTTGATTCGATCCTTTTTATTCCTTGCTCCCTATGCCTATCGCTTCACAAGTGAAATTATACCTACTATGAAATTATATCTACTTTTACTTTTTTCCTTACTCCCTTGCCTGCTTACGGGGAAAAAAGAATCCTTTCCCAATGTCATTTTTGTTCTCGCGGATGACCTGGGTATTGGGGATGTTTCTCCGACCAATCCGGATTGCAAAATCAAAACTCCCCACTTACAGAAGATGGCGGAAGAAGGGATCACCTTTCATGATGCCCATTCTTCCAGTTCAGTATGCACTCCCACCCGCTATGGCGTACTGACCGGGCGGTACAATTGGAGATCCCGACTTGCCCGTGGAGTGCTCAGTGGAACCAGTGATCATTTAATTCCTGCCAATCGGGCAACGGTAGGGCATCTGCTCAAGAAAGCAGGATATCACACCCAGATGATAGGCAAATGGCACCTCGGGTGGGACTGGGACCGTACCGGCAAGGGCTGGCAAAACATAAATTTTTCCAAGCCGGTCAAAAATGGACCGGATATCAATGGATTTACCAATTACTACGGTCACTGCGGTTCTTTGGATATGCCTCCCTATGTGTGGGTGGACACAGGGGCACCCACGGCTTTACCCTTGAGGGAGGAGGGAGTAAGCAAGAAAAAAGACCCTTACGGTTGGTACCGACATGGGCCAATTGCCCCGGACTTTAAGATTGATGAGGTGCTTCCTCATCTTTTTGACAAGAGTATCGCCTATGTTGCGGATCGGGCAAAGAGGAGACAGCCCTTTTTTTTATACCTGCCGTTACCCGCACCGCATACCCCAATCGTCCCTGTGCCTCCTTTCAAGGGAGCCAGTAAGATCAATCCCTACGCTGACTTCGTTATGCAAGTGGATCACCATATGGGAGATTTACTGAGGGCTTTGAAAGATGCTGGGATTGACGAGAATACTTTGGTCTTTTTTACCAGCGACAATGGGTGTTCCCCGGAAGGGAAATTTGCTGAGCTTAAAAAACATGGACACGATCCAAGTGGCGGTTTCCGCGGACACAAAGCTGACATTTATGAAGGCGGGCACCGGGTTCCTTTTATAGCACGCTGGCCAAAAGGGATTGAAGCAGGACAAAATACCAGTGCTTTGGCATGTCTGACCGATCTTTACGATACGATGAGAGATATAACCGGACAGCCCAAGATTGAGAAGGGCGGTGAAGATTCATTCAGTCTCGTTCCAGCCTTTAAGGGTAAGCCCAAGACAACACGTTCCACCCTGATCAGTCATTCAATAAGCGGTCACTTCTCTATCAGGCAGGGAGACTGGAAACTTTGCCTCTCTGCTGGTAGTGGTGGTTGGAGTGCTCCAAAGGAAAATAAGGCAAAACAGCAAGGCTTGCCCGCGATTCAATTGTTTAATCTCAAGCATGACAAAGCAGAGGAAAATAACCTGCAGGCCAAGAATAAGACTAAGGTGAAGGAACTTTTGGATCTACTCGACACGGAAGTCAAAAACGGCAGGAGCACTATCGGTAAAAAAGTGCCCAATGACCGGGAGGTATCCTACCTACCAGCAGGGTTTACTTCCTCAAGATCAAATTAACTTAAAAGCACTCAATCATGAAAACCTATATCGTTACACTTACAGCCCTATTATTTACATCCTCCCTTTTCGCTGAGACTTGGAAAATTAGTAGTCAAGAGGGCTGGAAAAAGAATATTCATTCGAGCAAAGGAATTATAATTGAAGATGGTTTGGTCTCTCCCGAAGAAAAAACAGGTCACTTCAAAACCAAGCTCAAGAAATTCAAAAACAAAAAATCCATTCAATCAATGATTCTGGATCAATCCCCTATTTGGCAAAACTGGAAAGAAGTTCCAGGAGTGGGTCCATCCAACATGGGAGATGCCCCAGTCTTTCTAGTCAAGGGACCGAAGGACTACTGGATGTTTGGCAGGTATAAACCGGTAAGAGCAAAAAAGGGAAAAAACTCTGCAAAGTTCACTCCGCAAGATGCAAAGCTTAAGGGATATGATATGCCTCTCAAAACAACCCCAGACGAAAATCAGTTCAATGCCCCAGGCGGTTTGGAGAAGGGATTGGGCGGTTATCATGCCTGGCAGAGTAGGGATATGAAGACATGGATACATCATGGCCCGGTTACCCCGGAGTTTGCCCGGTGGACCACCACGGCTGAACAGGTCGGCGGGGTGACTTACATTTATTATGACTTTCCCAACGACCAGGACCCGCATCTTTTTATCGATGAGGACCTGACCGATGGCAAACCGGGGAAAAATATGGGCCTTGCTTTTGCCGACCCATCTGATGGGTCAGACTGTGCGGTTATTCGAGGGTTGGACGGAAAGTTTCATATTATTTATGAGGATTGGAGCCCAATAAATGCGGGTAAACATTCATGGGATTCCCCGCTCGCAGGGCACTCAGTGAGCCCGAATGGGTTACACCCTTTTGAAATTAAAAAACCTGCGATTGATCACCGCACAAAGCCAACGGGTAAAATGGCGAAGTATAATCATCCTCATTGGACCAAGGAAGACCCTAAAAGATTTCCGACGAATGATGTTAAGTATGAAATTCACGAACCAGAACAGGATGCATATGGGGATTGGGCTGCGATAAGCGTGGGAGGACAGTATTATTTATTTTGCGATTTTCATCCGGCTCATGAACAAATTCGTATCGCTTGGTTTACATCCTCAAGCATCAATAAAACATTCGAATTCTGCGGAGAAATCGGCAGAGGGCATCCGGATCCCGACATTGGTTTTGCTGAAGGAAAATTTTACATGGTTACCCAAACTAATCACGACTATGTAAGCCCGGGCCCTTGGGTTGAGAAAGTAGAGGCAAGGGTAGGGGTTGATACCAATAACAATGGCGAGATTGACCAATGGACTTCCTGGAAAGAGCTTAAAGAGAGTTATGATTATATCCCCGGGTTTTCGAAGCAAATAAAGAAAACGCCGGCCCAGCTAGACTTGGCTGGATTGCCTGCGGGGTTTGGTTTCCTGGTGGAGATGAAAATCACGGATGAGACCGATAATCAGTCAAAGCCATTAATCGAAAGCCTCGAAGTTACTTTTCAGTAAGCTTTTATTGGAGCCTGGAGCATCGAAAAGTATGGGTTCTTTTTGCAAGAATTGGTTGCCCGCTTTTCTTTTCCTGGCTTTCTCTTCCCTGAGAGGGGAAGAAGTTTTCTTTAACGGACAAGACCTTACCGGTTGGAGTGCCAGGGACATGAGTTACTGGTCTGTTAAAAGCAAGGCCATCGTGGGCACCAAAGGCGGGGAGAAAATTTCCGGAAATCAATTTCTTTGGTATGACCAAAAAGTAGAGGACTTTAAGCTGACACTGAGTGTCAAACAGGTTCCCTTCGCGGCAAATGCGGGTATCCAGTTTCGTTCCCAACGGCAGTCAGATGGATCTGCTTTGGGCTATCAGGCTGATATCGGCAAAGGGTGGTGGGGTGCTCTTTACCACGAGCATGGCAGGAGGATTCTGGCCAAAAGCAAAGATACAAAAGAAGAACACCTGAAGCCCGGAGAATGGAACCGTTATATTATTCTCGCAGTCGATCATCGAATATGGCTCGCCATTAATGGAAAGATTACCGTGGCTCTCCGTGATCTTATCGGCGAACTCAATGGCCAGATTGCCCTACAAATTCATGGGGGGATGCCACAGGAAGTAATCTACCGAGATCTTGCCTTGGAAAGAAACCCGAATGTTGAAGGATGGGGAATGAATGAATCACAACTTAATGCCTTACTGAAGACTGCCCCTAAAGGCTTTATTAAACTCCCCAAAGAGTAACAGAAAATAAACTGTTAAATTACGGAAGTAGGGGAGTATTACCTCTGTAGGGTTTTTCACAATTAGTAACCAGGGATTAAAAACACCCTATCTTATGTCATGATGAATTTAAAATCTGCTTTCTTTGTCTTTTTTATCTGCTCAATTTTTTGCCCGCTTCATGCAGAGCCCAGTGGTGATCTGGTAAACCCGGGTTCTGATGCTTCGGCTGAAGCTGAGTTTGGTGATGTAAGAGGTGAGTCTCAGGTGATAAGCATGAAAGGTAATCGGGAAATTGCCGGTATCTACCCGCACCTAACCACTTATTCCCAGAGCCGCAAAGATGGAAAGTTTTTTAAGGAGGGACATCAGGAATGCGGCATTGGAGGAATTATTCCCTGGGCCAAGAAATTATGGATGGTTACCTATGCTCCCCACAAACCCAGGGGGTCGGATCATAAACTGTATTCCATTGATACCAATATGACCTTGACCATTCACGCTGAGAGCGTTGGGGGCACGCCTGCGGCCCGGATGATTCATGAGGAATCCAGGCAATTGTTTATCGGTCACTATGCCATAGATGCCAAAGGGAAGGTCCGGGCAATGAATCCCCTGGTAATGCCTGCCCGGGTGACTGCTTTTATGCGGCACCTTAAAGATCCAAAAAACTTTGTATACCTGTACGATATGGAAAATATGTTCTATGAAGTAAATGTTCATACCCTTGCATTTACAAAGCTCTTTCATGACCCAATTCCCGGATACCACGGCAAGGGAGGGTTTACATCCCAGGGAAAAGTCGTAGTCAGCAATAATGGAGAGACTAGTTTTGGGCATTTAGACCAACCTGAGCTCTGGCAGGTATCCAAAGATTTCACCCAACGAAGCTCGGAAGATCGTGGCTGCCTAGCCACTTATGACGGTAAAAAATGGGAAGTCATTGAGCGCAGGCAATACACCGAGGTTATGGGTCCCGAGGGTGTGCACCCGACCGAGGACGGAAAGAATGATCCCGTCTGGGCAATCGGATGGGATAAGAGATCCCTTCGTTTACAGGTCATGGAAAATGGAGAGTTTACCACCTTCCTTCTCCCAAAAGGGTGCTTGAATAACGATGCATCTCACGGCTGGTTTACCGAATGGCCCAGGATTCGTGATATAGGAGAAGAGGATTTGATGATGGATATGCATGGCATGTTTTTTTCATTCCCCAGGGATTTCACCGCTAAGAATTGTGCCGGTATCAAGCCGATTGCATCCCATATTCGCTACATCCCAGACTTTTGTTATTGGAATGGCAAGCTGGTGCTCGCGACAGACGAAGCAAGCATTCAGGGAAACCCTTTGGTTGGCCAGCCCCAGTCCAACTTGTGGTTTGGTGATTTTGAAGATCTTCAAAATTGGGGACCCCGAAACGCCGCCGGCTCAATCTATATCAATGACTGGGTGGAGAGGGGAGTTCCTTCTGATCCGTTTCTTCTGTTTGGATTCCCCCACCGGATGGTGCACTTGTTTGCAGACCGTCCTGTTACATTCACCCTGGAAGTGGACTGGACAGGTACCGGAGAATTTGAGCCGTACAAAAAAATTAAAACGGGTGATTATGCATCCCATATTTTCCCTAAGAATTTAGAGGCTCAGTGGGTACGGGTGGTAAGTAATCAATCCTGTTACGCATCCATTTCTTTTCAGTACTCTGATGATACTTATCGAAGCCCGGAAGAGGGAGAAGGGCTGTTTCGAGATATCGCGAATCATGATGACAGCAACATTAGTACGGCCCTACTTTTCCCTAACGCTCAAAACCGGCACCTTTCTGTCCTCAGTTCGGATGGGACGGCGTATGACTTTGACCATGTTACCTTCAGGTATAACCCGCTGGAGACAGAACCCATAGCCAAGGACTGCATGAAACCTGGGATTAAGCCTGGTAAGGAAGAAATTAAAAACAAAACTCTCCGTACGTTTCTAACCCCGAAGATGGAATTTTTCGAGGACGATGCATCCGTTATTCTAATCAGCCGGGAAAACCGGTCGATCGTCGGGAAGAAAGGAAACCGGACGGTCTTGAGACTACCGAAAGGTTCGGCTGCTTACCGCAATGGGTTTTCTTTTGGGCATCCAAGAATGCACCGGGAGGTGGAGTCGGAGCGGATGCTCGCCAATATTCACGGTACATTTTACGAAGTACCCTTTTGGGTTGTCGGGGATAAACCTCTATACACCAAGATGCGGCCTATCAGTACTCATAATAAACAGATTTCTGATTTTACCACCTGGAATGGTCTGCTGGTACTTGCCGGTCTTAAAAGAAGCTCGAGCCCTTCCGAACGCGTCTTTACATCTCCAAATGGAAAAACCGCTCTTTGGTTAGGAGGGATTGATGAACTTTGGAAGTTCGGGAAGCCTGTGGGAGTAGGGGGACCATGGAAAAATTCATTGGTTAAAGCCGGTGCTCCCTCGGACCCCTACTTGATGACTGGATATGATCAGAAAACTTTGATGCTGGAATCTGATAAGAACTGTACGGTGACTGCTGAAATAGACATTGATCATTGGACAGGGTTTCACCCCTTCAAAACATTTACTTTGAAGGCAGGAAGCAGGCTCAGCTATAAGTTCCCTTCAGGCTTTGCTGCCCACTGGATCCGGTTTCGGGGGAATAAAGATGCCCGGTTAAGTGCCCAACTCATTTATAAATAAGGCGGATTATTTTATAATAGATAAAAATTTATAATTTCGGTGTCTTTCGGAATTAGATGGATTATCAGAAGTGATAAGTTGTAAATTCCGGTATGAAATATTCAGTCCTCCTCTCTTTTTTTGTCCTCTCTTTTTCTGTCCAGGCAGCCGAGTCTTTCAATGTAGTTTTTATTTTGGGCGATGATATGAACCGGGATTCATGGGGAGCCTATGGAAATCAGGACTGTAAGACTCCAAATATCGATCAATTGGCTAAGGATGGTACGCGCTTTGATCGTGTTTATTGTGCGGTAGCCATGTGTGCTCCTTTCAGGCAGGAACTTTACAGCGGAAGATCTCCCTGGCGAA
>ERZ807291.2692-NODE-2692-length-26312-cov-12.913395_pt1 | contig 26312 bp, 49 predicted proteins | sample MGYA00521257_ERZ807291 | MGnify/ENA primary metagenome ERZ807291 (study PRJEB31413, sample SAMN03169783) | marine metagenome | biome: Marine; feature: Water; material: Subsurface seawater | place: North Sea | collected 2011-04-28 | depth 1 m m ... | reverse complement strand
CGCCTCCTACAGCTTTGTTGTTTTGTAGACAGCCCGTCTACGGTTGGTAATAGTTATAAGGTTTGTTAGTTACAAACATACCTTCCGAGGTAGTCTGTTGAGCATGTTGTCGTGTTGCCGCTGTTATCGCGCCAACGCTCTCTACCAAGATAATCTGTATCCCTTGTAGATGACCAGCCGCTGTCTGAGCCTGTTCCCGTGCAAACTTGACGACCAAGGTAATCCGTGGAGCATCTAACTCCAGCTAGTGCTGGGTATGCCATTGATACAAGAGCTAATGCTAATACAATTTTCTTCATTTTGTTTTTCCTTTTGTTATGCGGCAGTCTTAGTTGCCACGCTTTGCTTAACGATGTGGGCCAACTGCTTGCTGACACTTCTGTCGTTAGACTCTGCTTCTTTACGAAGTAGGTTATATATTTCTATCGATACAGCTATCGACTTCCATTTAGATGTGTCCACGAGTTGTTCCTTTGTAATAAGTGTGTTAGGTTTCTGTAGTTTATCTTATATTAGACTGGGGGGTCAAGTAAAAAATGAGACCAGCACATCAAATTCGTGATGGTAAAAGATCTGAACTCGCCGCCGCCGCTTGGTTGGTGTCTCAAGACTGCTATGTCTACTCCCCCTTCATCGAGCAAGGCCCGATAGACTTGATTGCATTAGCTCCCAACGGGGAGATGTTCCTATTCGATGTGAAAACTGTGGGCCGCAGAAAGAATGGCTCCATAATCTCCCGAATGTTAAAGCCCCTTCAATTAAAACTGGGCGTCCGTCTTCTGTATGTGGACCTTGAAACTGGGATCTGTGCTTTGTATCCGCATCAGCTATCCCGTAACCCGTCCAACAGTGCCGCCATCTATGCCGAACAGCAGACATCTAATCGTCACTTTTCCGGGGGTCCAGTTCCAACCATTGACGAGCTTCTTCTCCAAGGGTCTTCGCAGACAAGTCGATCTTATCCCGAAGAGTCTTCACTATATGAACATCAACTGTCCCCTTCGACACCAGATCCACATAGGTCACCGAATGCTTCTGGCCTATTCGATGAGCGCGATCCTCAGACTGAACCCTCGTCTCAAGATTAAAGTCATTGGCGTAGTAGATTACATTAGTCGCCGCCGTTAGTGTCAGGCCATAGCCTGCTGTCTGTGGGTTAGCAACAAAGAATCTAGCATCCTCAAACTGAAATCTTCTGACCGCTGTCTGCCTGTCATCATCACTGGTGTCCCCATAATATGTGACCACGGAACTCGGACCATGAACCTTGGCTAGTTCAGCCTCAATCCTTCTAATGTCATAGCGGAACCGTGACCAGATAATTACCTTGCCGGACATCTCTTCTACTGTGTCCATAAGCGCGTCTATACGCCGAGTCGGAACTTCTATTAGCTCACCATCATCTGTCATCAGGTGTCCGCACAGCAACTGCTGAAGCCGTAGCAACTGGGTCATTACAGCAGGAGCCGAGACAAGCTGACCGTCATCAAGTAGTGCAATCGCAGCAGTCTTAAGCGTGTTGTAATGTGTTAGCTGTTCCTTTGACAGAGACACCTCACGCACAGTGTAAATCTTTTCTGGTAGGTCCAGAGCATCTTCCTTAGTCACACGATATGTGAAGTAGTTAAGCTTAGTTGATAGCTCGTCTAGGTTACGATAGCCAACAACCTGCTGGAAACTGTGCGAACCCATGCGCTGAGTGCGTGTGATAGCGTACCTACCTTGGAAGGAGTAGTAGCTGTCGAAGCCGAGCAACTCCTTGTCCATGAATCCACACTGGGCATACAGATCCATCGGCGATTTAGTAACGGGCGAGCCGGTAAGGATACGCTTGAACGATGCATCTTGACCAACTGCAACCAAAGCTTTAGTCCGCTTGGCCTTCGGGTTCTTAATAGTTGTGCTCTCATCAACCGCAAGTAAGAAAGACGAACCTTGTGTAAATAGATCCATGTATTTCTTAACCTTGGCTGTTGCGAAACCTTCCACATTGACCAGTAAGATGCGGAGCTTGTCACGCTGACCAACCCCTGCGGATAGGTGCTCCCGCTGATTCTTCTTTGGGTTTGGATTCCAAACATAGACCTCGTGGTCAATGTCCTCCGGCAGGTGCGTTGGTATTTCTGATATCTCCCAGTTGCGATAGACTCCCTTGGGGGCAACAACAATAGCGGTGTCAATCTTCTTGTTCTCATAGAGCCAAGTGATGTTATCAATAAGGACCTTCGACTTGCCGCACCCCATCTCCATAAAGTACCCATAGTTCTTCTTGTCATAAGACTTCTCCAGTGCCACGCGCTGATGCTCGTATGGTTCTGTTCTATACTTAAACATCTTCCCCACCTTTCTTGACAAACGGAACAACATTTTCCCTTGTCATCTCCTGCAACAGTCCAGTTATTATCTCCTCACCCAGAACACTGAACCCCATGATTAACTCAACAGCTTCTTCTAAGTTGATATCGCCATCACAATACTGGTCACATACTGTTAGATAATTGTCAGTTGTAGTCTCCATCGTCTTCATCCATGCCTCCAGCCATCAGCGCATACTCTGCGCTCTTTAAATAAAATAGTAACTCAGCAGTGTCAGGTTGAGTTGTTATCATCTTAATAGTACCGTCCTCATCCTCGCCCAGGATAAGAACATCCTTCAACATGCCGCCTGCTATCTCACATAAGACAGGGACAGGGTTTGTTGAAAGCTTCATTACATTGTTGAGGTATACTACGTTATCTTTTTCGGTCATCGAATAATCCTGTTCGTATAAGGTGTGCCTTGTTCCGCATATCACGGTAGGCTTGGAGCCGCGCACGGACTCCTTCTGCCTCATCATACATACCAGCCACCTCAAGTTCTATTACTTCTTCAGACAGGTTGTTTATCAACCTTGTCATCCCGCCAAAATTCTCTTCCATGCCTTCCTCACTTCGTATGCAATTTCTGGGTCAACGTCTTCTGGCTCCGTCAAGTATTCTTCTATCAGGTTCTCGATAGTTTGTACCGCATCGGACCATTGCATCTGCGCCGCACCTGCAGATATCTCCTGTTCTGTTGGCGCTATCCAAGTTGATGTGTCCATAATCTGTAGCGAACAGATACTACATCGCATTGTACCATCAGCCTTGTGCAGGTTTAATACAGCATCACACTTAGGGCATCGACCTGCGTCCAGCCGCATCTGCATTGAACCATCTCCGGTGTTAATGTCTTGTGTCATCATCCGTCTCCTCTCTTTCCTCGTCAGCATTCTCCTGATCTAGCAGGTTCTTATTGGCTACCATCATTGCCGCCGCCACTAGCTGGTTTACTACGACAGGCGACGTTCTATTAACAGCTACCGCCATGCCAAAGCCTGCGGACAACAGCAGATACGCCACATAGTCTGGGTCAATCATCTCCTCCTCCATGCTTCGCAGCATCTCAGACACCGTCTCGGCGGCTTTGTCCGCCTGCTCTTTATCCATTGGTAAAAACTCTTCAATCATTTTAATAGTCCTTCTTTTTTCTGTACTGGTATTCTACTTCCTTTGCTTCGATAACCTCAATGTCACCGAGGCTGTAGCCAAGCCGCTCCATGCCGCGAGATCTTCTTGACCGGTTCTCTGCAATGTCACTTGCCTCCCGCTCATCAATAGCCAACACCACAACTGTGCGCGTAAACTCTTGGACCATCGTCACTTCATACCAAGTAGCTTTGTCCTTATACTCAGTTGTTGTCTTTAGGTTAAGCATAGTAACCATCCTCCCATTCATAATCAAAAACCTTGTCCAAATGCTCGATGATATCCTCCGGTAAATACCGCAGTGGATCTTCATAGCCCAGTGATTCTGGGGCCCTGTCCGCCGCACCTCGGTCCTTGATCCTTTGAACTACCTCTGGCTTCCAGTCAGTCAAGATACCTTTGTTGTCCTTGTTAAACAGGATAGACTTCCCGTCCTTCAAGATGTCCAATATCATGTAGTTATGACAGCCCCAGCTATCTGTCTCGCAGGTATAGCCAAGCTTTTCAATCTCGCCCTCAACCTCATGCGTACCGTTCCAAGCATCTCCGTCCCCGAACCCGAACTTGTAGAACGCTTCGGGCCACTCCCATTCTATGTATACTCTAGGCATTGTCTTCCTCCCGATAGTTACTAATTACGCTCGGATATGTGTGGTCCCTGTCCGATGTTTCAGGGTCTATGAAACATCGCAAAAAAGAACTATTTCTGAGTCGCTTCAGCTTGCCGTCCACAATCTCATATACCCCATGCGCGGCGGCACTATACATCTTGGCGGTGTACACATATATTCTTCCCGCAAACCGCTGGCCTTCCTCTATCGGAAAGGTCTTTCGCTGTTGCAACAGCTTATCCCCCAGCACTGCAATCGAACGGCACACAGGTGTCACTCGATCTGCAACGTGCTTGCCCTTTGCATCCAGCACCTGTTCTTTCGCGTAAAATTTAGTCATTATCCATTCTCCCCATACCATTTGTCTGCTAGCTCATACATTCTCTCTAAGTTATTCAGTGCATTTGATCTTGTATCTTTAACACGGAAACAGGCTTCTTCTTTTACAAAGAACAGGAAGTCATCCATAGCAGGAACCTGTTTGTGCAGAGCTTCTTCGTCTTCCCACTGGTATTCTTTCCCGTCCACATCTTTTTCGCCAAGAGAATGGTCATAAAAAACAGAAGTGTCTTGCACTATTTCTTCCCAAAACCACTTCGCTGTTTTTCTTATTTCTTCTCTAGTCTCAAACTCTAACTCAACGTCATCGCTTTGATACACTTCTTTAAGGTCGAGTGTGTTAACATCATCAAAGAATGCTTTTATGACAGGCTTACATAATGCGGCAATGTCTTCGTCATGAAAGACAGCAAGCACCTCCTCTTCCGGCTGATGAGATTCCATCGCGTCATCCCAGCCAAGAAGGTCTGGCCTGCCGGAGCTATCAAACTCAGGAACTGGTGGGTCTGAATATGTTATTTTAGCTATAGTTTTAATCATTATTCATTCTCCTCCGCCCATAAAATTGTGGTGTAAACTTTATAGTTTCTACCTTTGCCGTTGAAATGCCAAGTTGCTCTAGCCTTGGCTACTGCCCTCCACTTAACACCTCTCACTGTTTTGGAAGAACCAACACGGTCAGCGTATGCACCTATGGTTCTTTTTTTTCTGGAGTGATGATAGCTATCCGCCTCCAGCATGTACCCAATCGGTGGGCTCCACTCACCTCTGTTTGCAGGGATGTTTTCACAGAAATCTTTCACTACCGAAGCATGCTCCTCGATGTTCTTTGCTACAGAATACTCAGCCATTACCCATTCCCCTTCAGATTAAAATTAAATCTTAACGTATCGTTAGCATCGGCAAGCTCCTGCAAATCAAACGCGGAGACATATTTAATGCCGCCATTGTCAGGATATAAAGCCGTGTCCAGTACACTGTCCAGCTTGTCATATAAATCCTTCACCGCCTGCCGCTGGTCATCGGACAAGGTATTGAAAGCCTCTAATCTTTCACAAGCATCCTGCTCCCGCTTCTTATTATAGTATTCAATGCGCTCATCAGTTGACATGTTCTCAATATTTTTTGGTCTACCCATAACTATACTCCCATCTTCTTTTGTAATGCCCACAATCGGGCTCTAATTTTTGCGGCTTCTGCCTGCCAGTTTTCATCTGGGTCTTCAATCAGGCAAGCCAAATCTAAATCAACGCTGTCGAATGTAACGTCCGCATCCTCCTCTTCCTCACAATAAACAATCTCGAACAACGCACCTGTGCCGTAGGTCCAATGCCCCACATCAGCATGGTCCTCAATCATGTCCACAAATCTATTCCGCATCGGCTCACGGTACTCATCGTTCAAGAGTTGCATAACCCTAAACTTTGCAACCTCCTCACTAGGTGCTGAGATTACGAAGTTCTTATCGCAATAAAAGCTTGCGTCTATTTTGATGTTGTATTCTTTATCCATCGTTGTTTCCCCTTGCCTTGCGGATAATCTCAACCGACTCTTCATAGGTGTGCTTTACAGCAATACCGTTGACCAACGAATAATGTTGGGTTTTGCGTTCGATAGCATTAATCTGATGGGTCAGACTACGTGACATAACCGTGAACCGCGAGTCGCATAGATAATACGAACCACCGTCACGAAGCTCCAATTCCAATTCGATAAACTTTTCCATGTTATTCTCCTATACCTCTAAGAAGGAATGTCTTGGTAGAGTTCTGCAGGAACCAGCCAACACTGCCCCGTAGGGGCCTTGCAGTTTTGCCCCGACTTCCAGAATGATTTACCTGCCCATGCCTCATGCTTGTGATTCACAACAATCCTTCCCCTATCTGTCATGGCATCGATTCTTGTCACATGTGGCTTGAGCATTCCTAACTGGGAAGCCGTGTGTAAAACCACAACTAAGTCACCAACTTGCGGCGGAAACTGCTCATGATATTTACGAGTCGCGTCAAGGTCCTCGGACTTGTCACGCATCTTGTAAACCCAATCAAGGTCACTGTCTTCTGGCCGCAGTCCCGCAATTATTTCAAGCTTCAACTTATCCATAAACCTGTTCTCCAAATAATCCGAATTGAATAATCATGTCAGCCTGTTCAGCATCGATGTCACATGTGCTGGGGTTGCCTATCTGCATCTTTAATTCTGCAGGCAGTGCATTGATACCATCAACAACAACACTAAATGCAAGGGCCGAGATAGTCTCAGACTCACCATCGCCCCAGCCCTCATCACCATAGTGAACCGTGATAGGGAAATCCCCGATAATATCCTGCCCCTGCTTCAAGTTGTTGCCACCAGTATGAATGTTATCCAGCCAGTAATTACATCCACCCTCAAGAGCCGTGACCCATACGGCCTCGGCAATCTCCGCCCAGCTATCCCAGCTTGGCGTATACTCAATCTTAATTGTTGGTATCGGCATCTGCTTCCCTCCACTTAATTTCTATGCCCTGCTCCCTCGGACCATAGACCTGCTCTGTTATTGGATCCACACCACTTATCGAGTAGGCATTTACCTCGGATATATCCCTGCCCTGTAGCTTGTAGATGTCCCGAAGCTTGAAGATAAAATCCCCTACCTCATGCCACTCTAGGTCAATGGTTGAGTGCCGTGTGAACCTTGTACCATCGCTATACAACTCGCCCTCTTCAATGGCCTCATCCATGATGCCAATCATTTCCTGTTTGAGCTTACCCATTTTCAAAACCCCTCTTCATTACAGTGTGAGTCATCTTGCCAGTCTCTCTCCAGATTGTTTCATCAAGTTCCTCATCATAAGTACCTTCCCAAATCTCTACCTTGAGGTCCTCATCTTTTTTGCTGTAGCTCACATAATAATAATAGTCACAGCAACTTTGCTCCTCCATGACAGAAGGTACAGAGGCATGTCTAAACAAACCTATCAGCCTGCACTCACCACCTTTCGGATTCTTGTTTGCCGCAACAAAAGCCGCCGCGAACTCATCCGCCTCAAACCTTGGCAACATCCATGCATATTCTTTTGCCGCCTCAATATGTGACGCCGCACCTGATGGATAGTTATCATAGTGCTTATAAACACCGTAGAAATCACTACCGTTCCGGCACTCCTCATCATAGAAAAAATATACTGCTCTAGTTCCCATCTTTACTCTCCATTTCTTTATATAATTTATCTAATTCTTTAGTGTGCGTTTCAATCTTCTGACGCTGGGCATCATACCACCGCCGCCGCATACTCTTATCAAGTGATGGTGGCGGCGAGGCATCCAGTGCCATCTCTCGCCAATCCTTCACAGCCTTAATCCTGTCAGGGATAGATAGCTTACCCATTGTCCACCACCTCTTCTTCAATTCTGAAACTATCAACCTCATCGTCATACTCGGTGGCCTCAACAAAGCCCCGCATCTCTGTCCAATTTTCTAAGAAAATTTCTTTGGCATCAGCTTCAGAGTCAGCAATCACCGTATCCTCATGCCAACAAATGCGGCGCACATTTACTTTAAAAATAGCCATTATGAATACCTCCATCCTTCTGCATTTAATAAACCTAAAACATTGTCCAAGTACCGAGGCTCAACAGCCAAGGCATTGCCAAAGAACTGCCATTCAGAACCAGCCTCATACGCAGACCGTGACTCTTCAGCCAGCCAATCAGATGCATCATCATTCTGTGGGCGGACCAAACAGATTGAACCGTGCAACTCGATAAAGAAATCACCGACCTCGGACCACGAACCTATGTCCTGAATCTTCTTTGCTTCTGTTGTCATATCAATTTTCCTCCGTTATAATATGCCTAACTTCTAAGACTACATTATCAGATGATATGGGATAGTCAACTAAATAATTTAACCTATAGTGTTTTCTGTGAGATTTTATTTTTTAAAATATTTTTTTTGAAAATGGTGTCTCAAGTGTCTCAAGTGTCTCAAACCCTTATCAGTCATGGGTTGTAGCTGAGACAGTAGTGAGACAGTGAGACAGTTATCAAGCCGCTGGGAGTTTGAAATTTGAAAAAAGAAAATAAAAAACCTGTAGAAAACACTATAGGAAAAGTTGGTAGGCCAGCAGGTCTTACTGAAAGGCAGAGAACTTTTGCAAAGTATTATGTCGAGGGAAGATACAGCAATGCAGAGTGTGCGAGGATGGCGGGATACTCTGACAAATCTTCTATCACTATGGCGTCTAAACTTCTCAACGGCAGAGATTTCCCCGATGTGCCGGAGCTTGTCAAAGAACTGAGGCAGGCGGCAGAGAGAAAATATGGCGTCACTCTGATGAGCCAGCTCAAACGTCTTGATGAACTGTCCAGAGGGGCTGAAGCAGAAGGTCAGTTTTCTGCCGCTATCAATGCTGAAAAGATTAGATCCGCACTGGGCGGCCTCACAATAGACAGGAGAGAGGCAACCCATGTACACCAGCTAGACAACATGAGCCGTGATGATATTGTCGGGCGTCTTGCTGAACTGCGGCGGTCTTATCCGCATGCATTCATAGAAGGGGAGATGAAGAGTGCCAACAACAGAAGCGAAACTGTGGAGCTTATTGAAGAAGCACCTGCCGAAAAAGACACACGCTCAGAGGATTGAGAACCGTGTGTCTGAGGGAATGCCAGACAGTTATCTTTGTATGGATGGCGTCCCTGTCTGGTTGGAATTAAAAATAATAAAAAGAAGTGGGATTACCCTGCAACCATCACAGATAGCGTGGCATCTCTCCCATTCTAGGTGTGGCGGCGTGTCTTTTTTTCTTTGTTACGCGCCCTCTGAGGGGCTTGCTTTTTTATTTGAGGGTAGTTCTGCGGCCCAGCTTCAAGGTTCTAGCTTCGAGGACCTGCGGCCTGCGGCTTTATATAGTGGATCCATATCTGATATGGCGTTGCACCTGCGACCTGCGGCCTGCGCCCTATGGTCTATATAAAAAAAGAGGGGACGAGATTGCCTGCCTGCGGCCTGCGCCCTGCGTCCCCTTAGTTTGGAGAAAACGTTCAACAAATAAAATATAGTATGGGGAAAGGGCAACGTCAAGCGCTGCCCTTCCTTGATTAAACTGTTTCAGATACTTGGTAGTCTATCACTTGATAGTCTAGGTCATCGAGCCAAGGTGAGAGTTTATGAGATATCTCTTGCGCCATATGCTCAGTATCAAACCATGATTCATCATCATGTTTTAAATTGTCGTCTCGCTCTATTGATATTGAAACTGTAAACTTCATTTTATTATCCCCTTTTAGTTTTTAAGACTGTTAGAATTTGGACCATGCGCCACGATGGCTATTGATTTTGCCGCGATGGATGCGCCAGCACATAGCTTGCATGTCTTGCATGTTGTCCGCCTGCCTGCCTCTTCTGATGCAGGGCAGAGAATCTCGGCACCTTTTATAACGTCTTGCACGTTGCCAATAACTCTGAATGTCCGCGAGCCTATGGCCCAAGCATCTAGGGCCTGCCTCTCATTGTCTGCCGATATCATAAAGCGCGACGGGTCCGCATGAACATTCGGCACGTTAGTTTGGTGCGTGTAAGCGGTATGCCCTGCAGATTCAGATAAAAGACTATCCCAAATATAAGACGGGACAGCCGCGCCGTCGCCGTATGTACCTATGCGGACCATGCGACCCGCGCCAAGCTCGGCAATGTCCGTATGACCTGCGGCTGTTTCGTATCCGCCTGCCATGTAATGCTTCCAGACAATCAAGACGCCTTGCGCCAAGTTAACGTAGCATGTCCGCTTTTCTGCAATCTTGCGTTTTGGGTCCGTTGTTGCTTGTCCGCGATGAACACAATTGCCGCAAATAGAATAATCCGCGCCGGTCTTGCTATTCTCGACCGGACTCTTGCCATTGTCTGTCAAGATATACGTCTGGACCATGTCGCCGGTCTTGCTATTTCTACTCTTGGCAATTGCAATAACTACAATTGGTCCCCCGTCTATAAGTGACGGGCCTTGATATATGATTTTATTTTGCATGATTTTTTCTCCGTTGTTTTGTAGTTAACTTATTATCTTATACTATCCCATGTAATGCAAGCCCTAAAACCTGCGGCCTTGTTCTTTTATATCCTGCGGCCTGCGGCCTGCGGCCTCTCTCTTTTATATAAAGGCCCTAACAAATAAGGCCCGCTTGCGCGGGCCTTATCTGGGAGAAAACTTTATTCCGCGAACGGTTCAACGTCCGTGTCACCCCAGCGCTGGAGCTTGAGATGAAAGCTTGTAAGGATTGGATCCGTGCTGGCGTAATGATTGACAGCTTCCATGACCCATGGCGCGGCAATCTCTAGCCGCTTACGATTGCTCTCGTCCATGTATGAGACGGCCTTGTGCAGGTCATCCATTGCAACATATAAAGACTGGATGCGAGTGTCCGCAATCCCTGCCATCTTTAAAAAGTATTCATAGTTATTCATTTCATTTCTCCTTGGATGGGAGGGCCTCGGCCCTCCCTGTTAGATTAAAACTAGTCGCGGTACTGAGCAACAAAGTGATTTTCTAGGTCTCCTTCGACCTGTTCTAGCATCGACAGAGCCTCATCTAGCCGTTCATACATATCACCCGCTGATTTAAAATCTGCTCTATCCCGAAGCTCCTCGACCATACAACGAGCCGTTGTAACATGAGCATTAACCTTGTCCATTTCTTCGGCAACCATTCCTTCAAAAGTTTTTGTATTCATTTTTCATTCTCCATATTAACGACCCATTATTGGGCCTTGTCTTATCTTAACCCATATCATCTTATAAATGTAAAGCTTTAATATATAAATTTTCCTGCGGCCTGCGGCCTGCGACCTCTCTCTAATGTATCCTGTAAAATGCCTGGCTAATGTATCCTGTAAAATGCCTGGCGGGACCTACTACATGTGGTTAAGCTGCAGGCCGTTTTAGACACAAGATGTAGTATGTCCTGCGGCCTGCGACCTGCGGCCTCGCGCCTATATATAATATAAAAGAATAAGGAAGGGGCCGGAGCCCCTTCCCTTTACCATGTCATGCGGATGCAGATTAGAATTACCATGCATGCCATCCAAGCTAGCAGGAAATAACCCGCCGCATCTTCGACCTTGCGCTTATCCATTAGCTCTGCTCCCTGCTAGATGCGTCGCCCATGCTGTTTCCATTTCATTACATACGCTATAGTATGCATCGTCCCCATTAATCTCATCCGACCAGTAATCTTCCATCGCGGTTAAGACTGCATCCAATGGATTCATATCATCCTCATGATAGGACCGCCACTCTGCGTCTGGCAGGTCATTAATGCTGACGCCCATAGCACTGTTAACAATGATATTGCACTCGCTGAGAAAGTGAGTAAACACATTCTCTCTTACTTGTTTCGTAGTTATCATAACATTCTCCAATGTCTTGTTTACCGTTTCGACCTTTTGGTCTCATCAGCGCCGGTCGCACCGGCGGACGGTAGGGGCCGAAGCCCCTATGTATTATCCCTCCTTAGCAGGGGACACCAAACCTTTACGAGTTTTGTAGCTTGGTTTTCCATAGAGATTTGATACAACTTTAATCTTATTGGCAAAGTAATCTGCCACACTGTCTAGAGAATCAAAGAACATACCGACTGACATATGATGACGGTTATAAATATGATAGCCGTTGTATCCATCAGAAGAGCCCCTCTGAATTGTGTAGCCGTATGCTGATGCGATTTTCTGTAAATACTTCATGACATTCTCCTATGTTGTTTGAGGGAGGGGCCGAAGCCCCTCCGGTTGATTAGTCGTTCCAGATGCGAGCGTATGTCTTACGCTCATGCGCGGCAATCTGGGATACTCCTGTTAGTGTCTTGGTCATAAGACCTTGCGCTATTGCCAGCTTCTCAGTCTCTGTAACCAATGCATTCAAGCGAGCGATATCTGATTTAGCCTGCTCGTATGTTGCGCGCAGGTCGTCGGCCTTCATCACATAACGCTGAGTGCTTGTGATTTTTCTGGTCGCTAGTGCCATCTTTTTTCTCCTTGTTGCGAGTGATTCTCACTCATTGTTGCAGTCGGTGTTCCGACTGTACACATACAGTACGTGATGGTATGGGACAGGTCAATAGATAAAATGAATTAAATGCGGTTGTATTGAAACTATTTTTACAACTATAGGTTATCGGCCCCGCAACCTAGGGTTACTAGGTCCGGTCCGCAATCAGGATCCAAAATTCACGGCCCCCCCTCCCCCTATATATGGGGGACCACTTCGCGCGTAGGCGCGTGGTATAGTTGGGTTGATAAATTCATTCAGATATATTATCGTTCGGGAATGGAGAACACCGCAAACTTAGAGATGCTGCCTGAAGAGGTCCTTAAGGAAATCTACCTTTTGGAGGACCAAGCTAAAAGGTTGGAGATGCGAGAGCAGGCGCAGGAGCGCTTTATGCCTTACGCCCACCATGTCTATGATAATTTCATTGAGGGGACCCATCACAGAGTCATCGCAGAAAAGCTAGAGAAGATTGCGAACGGTGAGTTAAAGAGACTGATTGTCAATATGCCTCCCCGACATTCTAAATCTGAATTTGCATCCTACCTCATGCCTTCGTGGTTCTTGGGCCGAAATCCGAAACTCAAGATCATTCAGGCTACCATGAACACTGAACTTGCTGTAAGGTTTGGTCGTAAGGTTCGTGACCTCATTGCTGATCCCAAATACAAAGAGGTATTTCCCGACACTGACCTGAAACCGGATAGCCAAGCCGCCGGTCGTTGGGAGACTAGCGCTGGTGGGGAATACTTCGCGGCAGGGGTGGGAGCGGCGATGACCGGTCGTGGCGCTGACTTATTGATTATTGATGACCCGCACTCGGAACAAGATGCTTTGTCCTCGACTGCTTATGATAATGCCTATGAGTGGTACACTTCGGGTCCCCGGCAGAGACTTCAACCGGGGGGAACCATCATTATTGTCCAGACCCGGTGGTCTAAGAAGGACATTACCGGCAGGTTACTTGCTGCCCAAGCAAAAGATGTTATGGCTGATCAGTGGGAGGTTGTAGAATTTCCTGCCATTTTGCCTTCGGGGGAACCATTATGGCCTGAGTTCTGGATGAAGGACGAGCTACTAAAGGTAAAGGCTTCCTTATCTGTTGGTAAGTGGAACGCGCAGTGGCAGCAGAATCCTACATCTGAAGCAACTGCGATGGTGAAGCGGGAGTGGTGGCGTCCGTGGGAAGAAGAAGATATTCCAGACCTTGACTATGTGATTCAGTCTTATGATACGGCGTACTCCAAGAAAGAGACTGCTGACTATTCTGCCATCACAACGTGGGGTGTGTTTCGCCCATTCAACAACAGCGAAGAGCATTTGATATTGTTGGACGCTAAGAAGGGCCGCTGGAACTTTCCAGAGCTAAAGACAATTGCCCGTGAGGAGTTTGATTACTGGGAGCCAGAGCTTATGCTGATTGAGGCAAAAGCTTCGGGGCAGCCATTGGCTGATGAAATGAGGTTACTGAACCTCCCTGTTGCTACCTTTGCCCCCGGTCGCCGGAAGGGTGGCGGCGGTTTAGATAAGACTGCTCGTATGCATATTGTTTCTCCTATTTTTGAATCGGGCAAAGTGTGGTATCCTGAAGGGGAAAAGTTTGCCGACGAAGTCATGGAAGAGGTCGCATCATTTCCTAATGGCGACCATGATGACTTTTGTGATAGTATGACGATGGCACTGATGCGTTTCCGTCAGGGCGGCTTTGTCAGATTAGACGGCGAAGAGTTTGAGGACGATTACATCCCACGCAAGAGAGAGTATTACTAATGCCAAAGAATCAAAAACTAGGTGCACTAGAACAAGCGGTGCTGGCTATTGCCGAGTATAATAAAAGCCCTATGAAGCAAAGAATTCTGGCTAGACAGAAGGCTGGTGAGCAAAGCGTCATAGACAGCTATCAAGCGATTCGCAAAGAAATAAGCGATGCCAAAGCGTTAATGAAGAACCGTGGCGGGACGTTCAAGGGAACTTTCTAATGGCTAACGGACTTGAAGGCATCTCTGCTGCCGAGCTTCGGCGCATACAGTCAAAGGCAAACCGCAATATAAGCGATTTGACAAACCGAGAGTACGGCATCCATAAGATTATGGAAGATAATAAGATTGCCGGCGTACCTAATTACGGCAAGGCTGTAACTAAAAACCGTGGCGGCACATTTAAAGGAACCTTCTAGTGGCTGAAGTATCTCTTCCAAAATCAAGGCCCAAGAATGCTGCGGCTATAGTCAAGAGAGACTTGAAAGAGTCCAAGCTCAAGGTACCAGAGATTTCTGAAGAGACTAAGAAGCACCGTGACCAAATGGCTTTGCTTGAGATACGAGCAGAGCTAGACCCGTATCTAATGGACAATGATGCTGCAAGACTAGGCTTTGACATTATCGAGCGTGGTGTAGAAGTTGACGGTAAAAGCGGCGGTGAATTGCTGGCTATGATTGCTAGTGGTGAAGAAGGGCTGTATAATTATAACTTTGGAAATCGCTTTTTCGGCGCGGCACTGCCATCAGACAGGCTTTCACAGACGCCCCATAATGGTCGTACAATGACTACTACTGAATTTCCTAAAAGGAAGATATCTGCTAACACCACTAAGGTACTACAGAACCAAGGAATCAAGAGCCTTCTGCCAGCGTCCGAGGGTTCCACAGTATATTATGAGACAGGGTATACTAAAGACCCTGAAGGAAAAGGGTTCACTGAGAATTATCCCAGCGATCAGGGACTTTCGGTCTTGATGGAAGAACTTGCTCACATAGGCGTTAGGTATGCTCAGAATGAAATGGATGAGATGAAGACAGGCGCTTACGATGCTCCCTTTGATATAAGACAAGAAGAGCGTGTAATGGATGTGATGCAGGAGAGGTCTGCTGATAAGCGCGGCGTCTACTCTGAGGCTGGAAACAGTACATTCTATTCGCCCAGTTCTATTCCTATGCAGAACATGAAGAAGCTAGACGAGGTTTCTAGCAAAGCATTAAGACAAAGAGGCGTACCTCCGATAGCCAAAAGAATAGAACCAGGAATCATGGAATCAATTTTAGGGATGTTTAAATAATGGCACTAGCACCAAAGCCTTTAGCAGGAATGATTGAAGGGGCGATGGGCCCCGGAGGTCCTGGGACCACGGACCTAGAAGCTATGACTGAAATCCAAGTACCTAGTACCGAGGACCAACTGCCGCCGAACATTATGATGGTAGGCGAGGAAGAAGAGGGCATGGAAGTTGAGGTTGAGGAGTACGACCACAATGCTAACTTGGCTGAAGTATTAGATGACTCGATACTAGGCTCTTTGTCCTCGGACCTGAATTCTAAGATTGATGATGATAAGTCTTCTCGTGATGATTGGGAGGAGTCTATCTCCAAGGGTCTTACGTTATTGGGGATTAATTATGAGGAGCGCACTCAGCCATTCATGGGTGCTTCTGGGGTAACGCATCCGTTATTGAGTGAGGCTGTTACGCAGTTTCAGGCGCAGGCTTATAAAGAGATGCTGCCGCCGGGTGGACCTATCAAGACACAGATTATTGGACAGCAGACTAAGGAAGTAGAGGACCAAGCCCAGCGGGTTAAGGACTTTATGAACTATCAGGTTACTGAGGTTATGGAGGAGTACGACTCTGACACTGACCAGATGTTATTCTATTTACCGATTACTGGTTCTACTTTCAAGAAGGTTTACATGGACCCTACACGGGGCCGTGCTGTTTCTAAATTCGTACCTGCAGAGGATTTGATTGTTCCTTATTCTGCTACGGACTTGCAGACTGCCAGTAGGTACACGCATGTTGTTCGCATGAGCGAGAACGACGTTCGCAAACTTCAAGTAGGAGGAGTGTATAAAGATGTTGAACTATCTGTATCTGATGACGATGAGTCAGATTCAACAATTAGGGACAAGTCTGATGAGATACAGGGTATCCGTCCGGGCTACTCTGATGACATGTATACTATATATGAAACGCACATTGACTTGGATCTTGAGGGATTTGAGGATTTGGACGAGGAAGGTGAAGAAACAGGTATTAAGCTTCCGTATATCGTCACTATGGACGAAGCTTCTGGACAGGTTTTATCGGTAGTTCGCAACTGGCGTGAGATGGACCCGATGCGCCGCAAGCGTCAGTTCTTCACACACTATAAGTTTTTACCGGGCTTTGGCTTCTATGGCTTTGGCTTGTTGCATATGATAGGGGGATTGTCTCGTGCAGCGACATCTATACTACGCCAGCTTATTGATGCTGGAACTTTGTCTAATCTTCCGGGTGGTTTTAAGGCCCGTGGTGTTCGTATTCGCAATGATGATGAGCCTGTTAATCCTGGTGAGTTCCGCGATCTTGACGCTCCTGGTGGGGATATTCGTAACGCCATTATTCCTCTTCCATACAAAGAGCCATCGGGCACCCTCGCCCAACTTCTGGGAGTTGTTGTTGATTCTGGCAGAAGATTTGCACAGGTGGCAGACTCAAAGGTCGCTGACGTTAATTCAAACGCTCCGGTCGGTACAACAGTGGCTCTCATCGAGCAAGGCTCGAAAGTAATAAGCAGTATCCACAAGCGCCTACACTATGCTCAGAAGTCAGAGTTTAGAATGCTTGCCGAGATTTTTGCTAACAACCCTGTACCTTACCCATATCAGATTGGTCCTAATATTGCGCCTGAGATTATGGCACAAGACTTTGATGGGCGCGTAGATGTTCTCCCGGTCTCCGACCCATCAATCTTTTCTATGGCACAGCGTATGTCACTGGCTCAGACACAGCTTCAGTTGGCACAGGCCGCGCCACAGTTACACAATATGTATGAGGCTTATCGCCGGATGTACGATGCGATTGATGTGAAGAACATTGACAGCATCTTACCGCCGCCACAGCCACCGGCTCCGATGGACCCCGGCACGGAAAACTCTAAGCTCTTAATGGGCCAGCCCTTGCAGGCATTCCCACAGCAGGACCACATGGCGCACATTCGTGTTCATGCGGCTATGCTACAGCAGCCATCTACTGCCACTAACCCGCAGGCGTTTATGATGCTGAACTCTCATGTTCAAGAGCATGTAGCTATGCATGCCCGTGACTTGGTTCAGGATATGTTTAGTAAGGTGATGCAGCAGGCGCAGATGGAAAACCCCGGCGAGCCTGTACCGCAGATTAATCCTGACGCACTTGAGGCCGCAGTTGCCCAGCAGATTGCAGATACGACTGAACAGTTGGCTCCGCTTCTAACTCCGCCGCAGCAGCCTGATCCACTTGTTTCTATCCGCCAGCAGGAACTGCAGAACGATACGCAAGAGATTCAGCGCAAGGCTATGAACGATGCGATGGACTTCCAGATTGACCAAGCTAAGTTGATGCAGTCTTATCAGATGTCACAAGAGCGCCAAGCTCTACAGCGTGAAGTTGCAGAGGACCGCAACCTAGTGAACGTCTACCGGATTGACACACAAGCCGACTTAAAACGTGAACAGTAGGAAAGAAACGCTATGCTACAAGCTCTTATTGGTCCCCTTGCAGGTCTGGCATCATCTTTTGTTGAGGGGCAGGTATCCAAGCAAAAGGCGAAGTCTCATCTTAGACAGACTGAAGCCGAAGCAAAAGCAGAGATAATGAAGACAGCCGCCACCCACGATAGTAAGTGGGAGTTGATTATGGCGGAGGGTACAAAAAATAGCTGGAAAGACGAACTAGTCACAATTATTATACTAATCCCGATGTGTTTAGTCTTCATTCCCGGCATGGAAGATGTGGTTAAGAATGGCTTTGACAGATTGAATGAATTACCAGAGTGGTATCAAAACGTCCTGTATGTTACAATTCTAGCAGCGCTTGGACTCAAAGGCGTGGATAAGTTTAAGAAAAAATAATGTGGTGTAAAGAAGATATAACAACTGAAGAGCAGGCTAAGAAGAACCATGAGCGTAGCAATGGAAAGAATACTAGCTTGGAAGTTACTTCCCCGGATAATGATGATTATGATGTCAATATCCGCTTGGCGGGTAGTGGAGTGGTTTATGACGCTTCCCAGCCCAACAATTGAACAGTCTGCACTGGTTAGTGTAGTAACAGGAGCCATGACCGGCGCGTTTGCTGTATGGCTAGGCCACGAGAAATAGGATTTTATTATGAGTACAGGTGCCGGCGGCAGACCAAGAATCCAGCAGATGGCGGATGACTTAGGTATTTCATATAAAGAAGCTAAAGCACTTATGGCTGAAAGCCGTGAGAATGTTTCTCCAGCGGTTGCCCGTGTTCTTAAAGGCTTTAACAGAGAAGGTGCAGACCGCATCGCACATGAGGATACAAAAATGGTTTTAAAACGTAAAGATGGTGGAAGCACCCCGTCAGCTAATCCAGCAAAACGGCCTCTTAGAAGCACCCCGTCTCCTGAAATGCCTGCAGAGGGTTTAGCAAAAGCACGTTTGCGGAACAAGATGCGTCAGCAGGGTATGGATGACAATCAGATTGACACGATATTTAAAAACCCTAGCCTGATGGGTAAAGAGCATCCTATGAACAAAGAGAACAATAGACTGAAGCGCCGTGGCGATGACGAGAAAGTCATTGAAGCTAAAGACGGCAAGTACATGTCTCACGGCAGTAGCTGTGGATGCATGGAATGCGGCGGCGAAACTGTCCGTGGTATGGGCAGAGCGTATCAGGGTTCAACTCGTCCAGTAAAGATTAGATAGATGGCAAGACAGGATTACACTGGCGGCAACCAAGATCAGATGGACAGGCAATCTGCTGCTGCCGCCGCCGCTGGTCGTCCCGACGTAGATACTGGCTCTCAAGGAGAGGGTAGCGACAACACTATCAGAGATGACCAGTTTAGGTTGAACGGCGGTCCTAATAGCACAGTAATTACTAGAACCCCCTTACAGCAACAAAGGTTCCAAACTGGTGAAGACCGTATGGACCGTATGCGCGCCTTTGGTGTGAACGGTGATTATAGGAGAAGTCCAGAATACATCGAGTATCTTTCCACAACGGGCAGAAGTGTAAATAACCCATATGGGCCTTCAGGGATCTCAGGCATATTTGGTAAAATTGTTGGGGAAGAAAATATAAGGTCCCCAGAGAGCCTTGCGGAGCGCCAAAAGGTCTTAGATATTGGCTTTGACCGATACATGAACTTTGACCAGCTGAGCGATCTTGAGAGAAGAGTGGGGTTCGGCTCTTTGTTCGGCGGTCCAGAAGGCGAGCAATTAGCAAATGGTCAGACGGTTGCAAAGCAAGTAGCTCCTATGTCTACATCCGAGATGGGCGCTAGACTGCTTTTTGGATTGAAAACGCCCTTGGGTCCTATTTTGTCTTTGATTCCCGGCAATAATGTTAGCTATGTCTCTACAGGAAACGAGGAAGTTTACGACGTAGAACGAGACCCAAGATTTAACAAGGACCTGTCATCAGGTATTATGGGTAACATTGGCAAAATGTTTACCGGCGGCGTAGACCCGCAGGATGCTGGCCGCGCAGTTATGGACCTTAGTCGTCAGGGCCTTGCTTCTCTTACAGAGCGGTTTGGCGCTAATGACTTAGATGTTCCTGCTGGTGTGATGGACAATCTAGAAAGACCTATGGATAAATACGCAGGTCAAGGGGGCCGGGACTTGTTGGCGGCTCAGATTACCCCTGCTGTCTCTCCAATGACAGACACTATTGCGGCGGGAAACCCAACTGACGTAAGAATGAGGGCTTTATCTTCTGCTAGCAAGACAGCAGAAGAAGCAGACATATATGGGTCTCAGAGGCAAAATAGTTTAGAATCGGTGGATACTCTTAGGGGCAGCGACGACCAAGCATTCTTGTCCGAACAGTTTGGACTAACACCTTCTCAAATGATGCTAAATGCACGGGAACTTAATCAAGATGTTGGACTTCCTGGTGGCAACTTACAACTTGAGTATAACCCTGATACGAATACCAAAGGTATTCAATATAACGTACCCATAAATAGCCTGTTAAGGATGCTAGGATGAGAATAGAAATTAAACTTATACCTGACGGTATTGACCCGGCAAAAGAAATTCAAGACGGCACTCCTGTTGATAAGATGGAGGATGCATGTCCTATCGCAACACAGGATATCGAGACTAACGAAGAGAATACTCGGTTTGCAATCAAGGACAATCAATATGGTCCCGCGATTAATCCCGAAGAAAGCTGCGGCGCTTGTGCGGCGTTTAATATTAGTTCTGAAATGCAGCAATGCATGAAGGATGAATCTGGCGAAGTGGGCTATTGTCAGATGCTAAAGTTTATGTGTTCAGCATCTAACTCCTGTTCTGACTTCGCTCCCGGTGGACCGATAGAGGACATGGACGATTAATGGATGTATATCAATTTATAACACAGTATAATAAAGTCTTGCACAATCACATAGAAGACCTTAGTGTTTCTATAACCAGTGGTAGTATTTCTAGTATGGAAGACTACCGTGCGAGGGTAGGTGAAATACAGGGTGTCACCTTTGCTCTTGACGAATTGAAGGCCCTGCTCGAAAAGGCAAAATATATAGATGGCACTGATAGTACCTGAGTATATCCTCGCTCAACAGGAAGCGAAGAAAAAGGCTGAAGAAGCCGCAAAACAAAAACCCCTTTCAGAAAGAGTACCGCAGCCCACAGGATGGCGCATTCTAGTCATGCCTTATATGGGTCGGGACAAAACTGAAGGCGGAATTTATGTACCCGATGCAGCTAAAGACCGCGAGTCTCGCGCAACCGTAGTAGCTTATGTACTCAAAGTAGGCCCAGTGGCTTACAAAGATTACGATAAGTTCGGTGGCGAAGCTTGGTGTAAAGAAGGCGATTGGGTATGTATTGGAAGATACGCTGGATCTCGATTCTCTATCGAAGGTGGAGAAGTTAGAATCATTAATGATGATGAAGTCATTGCAACAATCGTTGACCCTGACGACATCAAAACGTATGGAGCCTAAAGATGACACTACCTGACGCAGAAGAAAAACAATTTGAAGGTGACGAAGACGAGGGGCAAGAGATTGAACTTGAGGCCCTTGATAACACTGTTGACACAGATGAAGTCACAGATGAAGCCGTCGAAGTAAAAAGCGAAGACGAAATCGAAGCCTACTCTAAGAGTGTTCAGCACCGTATTAGTAAGCTTACTAAGAAGTACCGTGACGAAGAAGCCCAAAGAGCGGCGGCTGTTGAGTTCGCTGAGTCAGTTAAGAAGCAGAACGATGAGCTTAAAGCCCGTCTTGATGCACTTGACCAGTCTTATGTGGGGGAGTTCGGCACACGAGTTGACTCTCAGATAGAGGCGGCGAAGCAATCTTACCAGAAAGCTTATGATGAAGGCGACTCTGAAGCTATGTTTGAAGCTCAGAAGAATCTTAGTAAGCTAGCTCTAGACCAAGCACAGCTTGAGCAGGCAAAGCGCACTCAGGAAAAGAGGTCGCAGGCCAGAGAAGTTCCGGTTGAAGCACCAAGGGCGGCCCCACAACAGGCGGCTCCCGCACAACCAGACCCAAAAGCTGAAAATTGGGCGTCAAAGAATGAGTGGTTTGGCACTGACCAGACTATGACTTATGCGGCGTTTGGCGTTCACCGTACTTTAATTGAGGAAGAAGGGTTTGACCCGCAGTCCGATGAGTACTATAATGAGCTTGACAATCGTATGCGTACTGAGTTTCCTCAGAAGTTTGGAAGCAAAACTCGCAAAGATACTGGACCCAGAGTCGCCTCTGCTGAGTCCACGGCCTCACGGTCGAAGTCACCAAAGGGACGCAGGACAGTGAAGCTGACCCCTTCGCAGATTGCAATCGCCAAGCGGCTGAATGTTCCGCTTGAAGAATACGCAAAATATGTAAAGGAGTAAGACATGACTGATTCTACAAAAAGAGCTTCACGGGACTCAGAAACTCGTGCAAAGACCACAAGGCGCAAGCCTTGGGCACCGCCTTCCAAGTTGGAGGCACCTGAAGCTCCTGCAGGCTTCAAGCACCGTTGGATAAGAACTTCCATTCGGGGCGAGGATGACACAATGAATGTATCATCTAGACTGCGGGAAGGTTGGGAGCCTGTAAGGGCTGATGAGTATCCTGAATTAGCGGGGCGTTACCCCACTATTGATTCTGGTCAGCACGAAGGCACTATCGGTGTAGGCGGTTTAATGCTTGCCCGTATCCCAGAAGAAACGGTCCAAGAACGAACTGAATATTTTCGGGAGCAGACCCGCACACAAATGGACGCCGTTGATCAGAACCTAATGAGGGAACAACATCCTTCAATGCCTATCCATAACGATAGGAAAAGTCGTGTTTCATTCGGGGGTAAAGATTAACCCCTTTAACTTACAAGGAGTAAGCAATGGCAAACTCAAATGTTGCCTTCGGCCTCAAGCCGATTAATACCGCTGGTAGCACTCCTGCTACTCAGGGTACTAATGCATATTTCATCGCAAGTGATGCAGCAGCGATCTATCAGGGTTCTCCGGTTAAATGCGTAAACGGTGGCGGTATCGCCATCGGGTCTGCATCCGGTGACACTGTAGCTCTTGTTGGTGTATTCGCTGGTTGTGAATATGTTTCATCAGTCACAGGAAAAAAAGTCTTTTCAAATACATGGCCTGGCACAGGTGCAGACACAAACTTCGATATTATCGGACATGTGTATGACAACCCGATGCAGCGCTTCCTGATTTGCACAGACGCATCTTTCACAAACGTGGCAACTGCTCGTGCAGCAATCTTCGAGAACGCTCTACTTTCAAGTGGTGCCTCTGGTAGTGCAACTTCTGGCAACTCTTCAGCAGCAATGGACATCGACGGACTTTCTTCCGCTGATACCTCTGCTCCGCTTAAGATTGTTGGTATCCAGACAGATGCCGAGAATGAAGATTACACAGCAGCCGGCCTTCCTGTAATCGTAATGATTAACAACCACGCATTGCTTCAGGCTGATTCTGAAGCAGCGACATCATAGGGAGTTAGATAATGGCTATTTCTCGCGCTCAACTCGCCAAAGAACTAGAGCCTGGTCTTAATGCTCTCTTTGGTATGGAATACAATCGCTACGAAGGTCAGCATGCAGAAATCTTCGATTCAGAGTCATCAGATCGTGCCTTTGAAGAAGAGGTGATGCTGTCAGGCTTTGGTGCCGCTCCTGTTAAACAGGAAGGTACTGGTGTATCATTTGATGATGCACAAGAAGCTTACACTGCTCGTTACAACCACGAGACAGTGGCAATGGCCTTCTCAATCACTGAAGAAGCAATTGAAGACAACTTGTACGACCGTCTAGCATCACGCTACACTCGTGCTCTTGCTCGTTCAATGGCTCACACAAAGCAGGTCAAAGCAGCTTCAATCCTGAACAACGCTTTCGCAGCAGGCGCATTTGCCGGCGGCGACACAAAGGCCCTTTGTGCTACTGATCACCCGTTAACTAACGGTGGTTCATTCGCTAACGAACCAACAACTGCAGCAGATTTGAACGAAACTTCACTTGAAGACGCTCTGATCAGCATCGCAGGGTTCACTGACGAACGCGGCCTAGTGATTGCTCTTAAGGGCATGAAGCTAATCGTACCTCGTCAGCTTCAGTTCGTTGCAGAACGCCTGCTTGTTTCTAACCTCCGTGTTGGAACAGCAGACAACGATGTGAACGCGCTTAAGTCAATGGGCATGCTTCCTGAAGGTTATGTAGTCAACGACTACCTGACTGACACAGATGCATTCTTCATTAAGACTGACGCTCCAAATGGCTTCAAGCACTTTGAGCGTATGGCTTTGTCAACAAACATGGACCCAGATTTCGATACTGGCAACATGCGTTTCAAGGCTCGTGAGCGTTACAGCTTCGGTTTCTCTGACCCACGCGCAGTATTCGGTTCACCGGGCGCAGCGTAAAGTTAGTTACATAAGTTTTAAAGGGCGGCTATTCAGTCGCCCTTTTTTATTGTATACTTAATCTACCTTGACAGCCGCACTGGGCGGCTGACACTAGCCACGACAAGGAGATTTTTCATGGCTCTTTCTACTTTCTCTGGACCAGTCCGTTCTAATAATGGCTTCCAGATTCCTGTTGTAGCAACAGCAGACCTTCCAGCTTTTGGTGATGTAGCAGTTGGTACTGTATACATGGTCAGCGACAATGGCGCTGGTAACAACGAATACTGTATCGTAATCAGCACAGGTGCCGCTTGGGTTACTGCTGTAGGTGCAGCACTTAGCTAATAGGAGGCTCTAATGGCAGGTCCAGTAAAAGCCTATTCAGCTACAACCACAGGTGATGTCGGGCCAGCACGGTCCCGGCTCCGCTCTGTTGGCTGTTATATCGCCACAGGTGTTGCGACGTTCACTCTTAAGAACGGCTCCGCTTCTGGTGACACATTGCTGACACAAACACTTTCCGCTGGTTATAACGAAGTGTACATCCCTGACGACGGTATTATTGCCACCGATGGTGTGCATGTTTCCGCTATCAGCGGCTCCACGACGCTAACCATTTTCTTGGCGTAAAGAAATGCCTGTCCACGAGATAAGATCCATAAGTCAGGTTGGAACGGTTGAGCCGTTTAACTTGCAGGTCGCTCGTGGGCAGATTCCCGGTCACGAATTAAAATTTAAGTTCGGTCACAACGCGGTGGTAGGCGACACAGAAGAGACCATCTGGGCAGAAGGCGGTCTATACGTTTACCCAACTTCAGCGACACAGATGACTGTTTCAAGCTCTAGTGCGGATGACACTGCGGCAGGCACAGGTGCGCGGACAATCAATATTGAAGGTCTTGACGCAGACTACAACGAGATCTCTGAGGATATTATCCTTAACGGTCAAAGCCCTGTTACCACTGTAAACTCTTATCTTCGCATAAATCGCGGGGCTGTCTTGACGGCAGGCTCAGGCGAAAAAAACGCAGGCATCATCCGCGCTGGAACAGGCACTGTAACATCTGGCGTTCCTGCGAATGTTTTTTTAAGTATTGACGGAGAGGGCGATAACCAGACTTTGATGTGCTTATGGACTGTTCCTGCGGGATACACGGCTTTCTTGGTGCAGACTAACGTATCAACAGGTAACGCCTCGAACACTCCAGCGCTTTTAAATACGACTATCGTAGCCCGCCCCCACGGCGGCGTGTTTAATACGGCAGAACGTATTACTTTGAAAGACGGCAACCAATTACAGGGTTATAACTTCCCGTTACGGTTTACAGAAAAAACAGACCTTGAGGTTCGCGCTAAATCAACTACTACTGTCACGTTTGACTGTTCAGCTTCTTTGGAATTTATTTATATAAAGAATGATTCGAGGTTGTAATGGCGACAAGAAAGAAGAAATCTGTTAATCTATCAGTTAAAAAGGGTGAGAAGCTTCCTGCATCTAAGGGCGCAGGTCTTACAGCCAAGGGCCGAGCTAAATATAACCGAGCCACTGGTTCAAAGTTAAAGGCTCCACAGCCCGGCGGCGGCAAGCGCAAGAAGTCTTACTGTGCTAGGTCAGCGGGTCAGATGAAGATGCACGGCGTTAGCTGTAAGAAGACACCTAAGAAGCGTATTTGCGCAGCCCGGCGGAGATGGAAATGCTAGCTCATATTGTTGTAATTTTTAGCACTGCCGCGCTTGGCGTCTTGTCTTGGATAGCTGTCAGTGTTGTTGAATTAAAAACAGACACCGCCGTTATATCTGCAAAGGTAGAAGCTAATCATAAAATGCTGACCCCTTTATGGCAAGATTTTATAAGGACACATAATAATGACAATCTCGCGTGGCTCGATAGGTAAGCAAGTGACAACAGGTGGAACAAAAAAAGATGCATGTTACAGCAAGGTTAAGCGCCGTTATAAGGTCTTCCCGTCAGCGT
>ERZ807291.2688-NODE-2688-length-26339-cov-25.039454_pt1 | contig 26339 bp, 18 predicted proteins | sample MGYA00521257_ERZ807291 | MGnify/ENA primary metagenome ERZ807291 (study PRJEB31413, sample SAMN03169783) | marine metagenome | biome: Marine; feature: Water; material: Subsurface seawater | place: North Sea | collected 2011-04-28 | depth 1 m m ... | reverse complement strand
AATTTTGTAAATCGTCAAAAAGTGGAAGCTTACCTTGCTCATAAATGGCAGTTGGAAAGCAGACTTCCTGAGCTTCATCCGTTTTATTCAACCCCTCCTGCTTTTGGCGGCACCCAGTTCATTACCTGGCTTGGGGTTGATCAAACAAGCTCGGCTGATGAGCCAGTACTTCCGGTAAAAGCTGCCAATGATCCTGACTTCACCCTATCTGCCGTCGCATCATCCGGACTTCCAGTTATTTATTCAAGCAGTGATCCCACAGTGTTGGCGATTGCAGATAACCAGGCAAAGATTTTGGGCCCAGGCAAGGTCACCATCACGGCCTACCAGACTGGTAACACCCGCTTTTTCGCAGCCTCACCTCAGGCTGTGATTCTGGAAATTATCGATTTTTCAGATCCTGATTTTCAAAAAGATACACAAGCTATTCTTTTTTCCGAAATTCAGGAAAAAGTCAGGGAAGATCCACCCTTTCAAATTTATGCCTTTGCAGAATCAAGTGGGGTTCGTCACCCAGTGTATAAGCTGCCGGTTGTCCTCAAAGTTGAATCCGGTCCAGCCACTATGGATGCCCTGGGGGTTGTCACTCTCGATGGGTCTGCTGGTACCATTATTATTTCTGCATCGCAGAGCGGAAACGCTTTTGTCGAGGCGGCTCCTACCGTTTTTATTCCTATTAATGTCTCTGACCGTACCCGACCTACCATACTCTTTACAGATCTTAAAAAAGAAGGTCCCTTAGCTTCCGTACTTGCAGGAGGAAGGTCGGTGGTCATCCCGGGTGCGTATGCCAGTAATGGTAGCAGAATATTCCTTGCCAGTTCAGACCCAAACACGGTTGAAATTGTGGGCAATAACCAGATTATTCCCCACCGCACTGGCTCAGTAACCCTAACCTTTCAAGTTCCCGAGGATGATCAATATGTAGCCGCACATCCCAGGACACGAACCCTGGAAGTGGTTAAACCAACCAAATCTGCCTGGTTGGAAAATCGTAAAAAAGACCCAAGGTACAACCGGGTAAAAGACAGATTTATAAGCCGCAGATTGAGCACTCGTTCAGCGTGGACATCGGAACAGCTTGCCTATGAATTTGATTCCGATTCATTCGATTCTGATGGCGATGGATACAGCAATCTTTTCGAACGGGCCACGGGTATGGATTCCCTGGGATACGATCCGCAAAATGCCCCCTCATTAATTCCCTCAGCAGCGGGAAAACCACGAATATCCTTTGTCCGGTATTCCAATCCACTCAGTTCGACTGGAGAACAATTTGAATATATTATTGAGGAAAGCCTCGACTTAAGATCCTGGACACCGGCATCTGTGACTTTAGAAAATAAAATAAACATCGGGGGCGGCATGGAACGCCACACCTATCAGACCAGTCAATCCTTTGAGCCCGGAGCCCAAAAATTTATTCGCCTCAATATTCGCAAACAGAATTAATCTACCCCATCTATTTTTCTCAAGTATCCTAAATAAGCATTAAATCCTAAACATAAACTCATGAAAAAAATAATTAACCTCACCCTTGCCCTTCTCCTCGCATCGACATCTATCTATGCCGCAGATTTCCCTGACATCTCGGTGGACGATTTGCAAAAGGCAATTTCATCCAAAAAAGTCGCCGTCATTGACGTAAACGGTCCAAAATCCTTTGCCAACGGGCATATACCTGGTGCCATTGACTTCTCGGCAGGCAAAGAAAAGCTGACCAGTTTATTGCCTAAGAACAAGGATACCCTGGTCGTTGCCTACTGCGGCGGTCCTTCCTGCCGGGCATATTTGCGTGGTGCAAATGCTGCTGCAGAACTTGGATACACCAATGTCCGGCACCTTTCCGCTGGGATTTCCGGGTGGAAAAAAGCCGGCCAAAAACTTGCCAAGAAATAGATTATTCTGGTTCATTTGCACCCCTATGGATTCATACCTTAAAAAACCGCTCAGCCTTCCCGGGGTTGTGCTGGTGCTTTTATCCCATGCTATTGCATGGGCGGGTAGTCACAGTGAATCCATAGGGGTTCTTTCTGTCATGGTTTCCGCTGGGTCAATCGAAGCACCGTCCTACACTGTTTTTTCCCCGGGGGTAAAAGCAGCCACTCTTTTTCGGGGTCCGGTAAAATCCAGTTTGGAAAACAATGTGACTTTTTACCGGACTCCAGATATTGCAAATCCGGCCAATCTGCTTGGGCCATTTTCTGCTGGGGTATTAAACTCAATCCCTGCCAATGCCCAAGCTCTTCTCGATGAAAATGGGTCGGTCGTCACAATCAATCTGCTGGATGGCGGAAGTGGTTACCTTGGTAAACCAAAGGTTTGGATCTCTCCACCCAGAGGAGAAAATTTAAATGCATCGGCATATCGTACCGCAATTGCCCTGGCAGATTGGAATTCATCCCTCGGAAAAGTTACTGACATATCTGTGCTGGAAAAAGGAAGGGGGTACGATCTGCCACCCATCGTTTCGGTCGAAGGAGGCGTTCACTACCTCAGAATCATTGACCCTCAGTCCAGCCATCAGGGCTTACACTTCTCCATTACCAGAAATTCGGACTATGTGCTTGAATTAAACAATTCCCTGGATGTCAACAGTACGGACGGCATCCCGTCTGTCAGCGAGGTAATTGTGCCTGACCTTTTGGTTGAAGTTGTTCAGGGATGGACCCTCGGTTCTTTATTTGGATACAACACCGATGACCTCACGCTTCACTCCGATGCAAACTCCAGCCGGGCAGACTGGGTTTACCTGCTCAAACAACCCGGCAATCAGCAGGGCAACTCCACCGACTATGTCCCCCACTTTCATGACGGTACGGAATGGAAACTCGTTCATTCTCCCGCTCAATCCACCGCCCATTCTTTTATCTCCCCTGAGGAGTCCGTGATTATCGCAAGGCGGGCAGACACAAATGTAACCCTCTCTATCAACGGTGCCTCCCCACCCTCCTCGACTTCATGGATCCTGCCCGAGTTCAACCGAACAAGACTGGTCAGCAACCCCTTCCCCACAGAACTCAAACTTTCGGATTTAATTGGGCAGGATAGGATCACCGAAGATAATTCTTCCACCGAGCAAAATGCGTCCCGTTGGCTAGCCAACCCAGATCAGGATAAGGCAGATAACATACACCTGCTAAACTCCTCCGGATGGTCGACCTATTGGCACGATGGCTCCAACCTTGGCATAACCGAAAATGCCAAAATATCTGCCCGCAAGGGGAGCGGTCTTGGAGGTGCCCTGACCAAAAATGATTTCTCCCTGTCGTCCGGGAACATTGTCGCAATATCCAACCCCTCCACGGGAAATGTTGTTGTCACCACTGCGGAAACGCACGGAATTGGAAATGGGTTTTGGGTAACCATATCCTCGGCACTCGGAAGATTAACCAATGAAAACAAGGAACAAATCAATGGGGATGGACTTGTGGTCGAAGAGGGGGAGGGTCTGGTGATTGAATCCCCTGTAAATGGAAAATGGGAAGTCACCAATGCCAGCACCCATACCTTCGAGCTTAAAGACTGCGTTAATTATTCTGATTTCCTTACCGAAAATAATCAGGCGATTTGGTCAACGGGTACCCCTGGTGCCGGGTATGAAAACAATGTGACACTTTCCATTATTGGAGGGGGTGGGTTTGGAGCACGTGCGGTTGGCATAGTGGATGACAACGGAAGGATCGGATCAATTTCCCTGACCCACGGTGGCTTATTTTATACTCAACCGCCCACAGTTGTGGTCCATCCGGGTGGGTGGAGAAAGTTGGGGCGAGGCAATGCACCGATCAATAACCTGACTATTCCCGCGGGTTCCGGGGCACTGCTTGTACGCAAACATCCCCACGGAGTCCGCTCACTCATTCCTCTGCGCACAATCCTTGCTGAATAACATTCAGGAAACTTGATTGGCATCGACATCGAGGATGTCAAAAATTTCCTTATCTATAGGGAAATCCCTGCGTATTTTTTGGATCTGTGACAAACAATTGGTCACAGATGGGGTCAGGTAGAATAAATGATAACGGTAATATCCTTTAATTTTGGCAAGTGGAGTGGCTGCCGGCCCCTTGATTTCAATACCCTGAAGGTTTGAGATGTCCAACTTCCGCCTCCATTGCTCAGCATAGAAACGGGTTTTCTCCTCCCCCCGTCCCCGGAACACATGCCGGATAAGGTGCCGGTAAGGTGGATAGTTTAATTCCTTGCGCAAGGCTAATTCCTCTTCCAAAAACGCATCCAGTTCTGCCCTCCGTGCAAATTGGATACAACTTTCATGGGGGGCATAGGTTTGCACATATACCTCCCCTGCCCGCTCTCCCCTGCCCGCCCGTCCGGCTACCTGCACCAGTATCTGAAAGGCCCGTTCGGATGCCCGGAAATCCTCCATCCTCAAAGGGAGGTCCGCATCAATTACCCCAACGAGGGTAACCCTTGGAAAGTCCAAACCCTTGGCAATCATCTGGGTGCCCACCAGCACATCGATTTTGCCCTGACGAAAGTCTCTTAAAATCTCCCGAAACAGGTTTTTTTTGGTCATTACATCCGCGTCCACCCGGACAATCCGTGCCCGCTTTGGCATGACGGACTCCACTATATCTTCGATCCGCTGGGTACCATGTCCTTTCTTGCGAATCTCAATGGACTGGCAATTCCCACAAATCTGGGGTGCGGTTCTTCGGTATCCGCAAAGGTGGCAGTGCAGGTAATGATCAGTCCGGTGGTAAGTCATGGCAATGCTACAGTCTCTACATTGCTCAACTTCTCCACACTCGGTGCAAAACAGGGTGGTGTTAAAACCACGCCGGTTTAAAAACAATATACTCTGTTCTCTGTCCTCGTAGCGTTTCCTTAAAGCCTCAATTAAGGGCTGGGAAAGGATGGGTGGAATTTTTTGCTTCAGGGCCTCCCGGCGCATATCCACCAGATGAACCAGGGGAAGTTCCCTTCCATCAATTCGTTGGGTAAGGGTGGATCGTTTATATTTTGCACGCTCCACATTTCTAACAGTTTCAAGCGAAGGGGTCGCCGATCCAAGCAGGCAAACTGCCTGGTTCAGATAGGCACGATAGACCGCCACATCGCGGCCATGATACCTCGGTGCATCCTCCTGTTTGTAAGCAGGCTCATGCTCTTCGTCCACCACCACAAGCCGAAGGTTTTTGACCGGTGCAAAAACCGCAGAGCGTGCCCCCACCACAATGCGGGCTTTTCCCTGAACCAGATTCCTCCATGCATCCAACCGTTCCCCGGCGGAGAGATGACTGTGCCAAACCACCACCTGTTCACCCCGTTTTCCAAACCTTGCCCGTAAACGGTCAACGGTCTGGGGTGCCAGGGCAACTTCGGGAACCAGAAACAACACCCCACCACCTTGGCCAAGAGCATGCTCCATTGCCTGACAATAAACCTCCGTTTTCCCCGATCCGGTCACACCCTGTAAAAGACGGGCACGAAACTTTTGGGAGTTTAAATCTTCCAGGATTTCCCCGGCTGCTGTCTGCTGTTCCAGGGTTAATTCCCTTAGGGACTCCACGGTTTCATCGCTTCCCTCACTCCATTGATCTGCGTAAGCCTCTCGTTCCACCTCCGCAACGGTTTGTTTGACCAACCCTTTTTGGATCAGTCCATCCACAACTGCGGGGGAAATCTTCCATTTTTTTTCCCACTCCACCGCATCCATTTTTTTTCCCTCGCATTGCTTAAGCTTTTGGTAAGCCTCCGCTTGTTTGGGAGAACGGCTCAGCAGCTTGGCCGATTGATCATCCGAAACGGGTACCACCTCAATCATCCTCCGCGTTTTTGCATTCATCCCATCCCTGACCGAGGCAGGAATCATCGCCCCCAGGGTATTTTCAAGCGAGCATGCATAATAGGATGACACCCATTTAGCCAAGTCCACTAGTTCCATACTGAGAACCGGTTCCGGTTGGACCAGGGCAGAAACAAAGCGCAATTTTTCCCGGGGTGGACTATGCTCAGGGCTTAGGGATGAAACCACCCCAATTACCCGTCGTGCACCCAGTGGGATGCGAACCAAGGACCCTACCTGCATGGCATGGTAGAGACTTTGCTGGGCACCATAAGTCAAGGGATGATCAAATCCACCCAGAGGGAGAATCTCGACCAGAAAAGGGTTTACCTGCCCAGTCTTCATCTTCCGCGGAAATCGTAGCAGAGCAAACGGCTGGGCATTCCACTCATTCGGTCGGTTTCATTTTGCATGACATAGAGCAGACCATGGCTTATGGCTGGCAATGTCCATGCCTCGGGTGAAAAAAAGAGCTGGGCACGCTCCTCAATTTTCCAGCCTGCCGGGGAAAGATCTGCCCGGACCAATGACCCAAATTCCGAGAGGCAAAGAAACCGGTTCTCTGCCCAAAGGAGGCTTGCCCGGAACAGTTGCAAGTTGACTGACCTGCCATCGATTTCAGTCCTCCAGCCAATCGGTTCCTGCCATAATACTTTTCCGGTTTTCCATTCGAGACAAAAGACTTCCGCTCCCTGCTGGTGTCTTCCGGTAACTCCATACAAATATCCATCCTTTTCCACAGGCGTCATCCAGTGAATGCCGATCTTTCGGTTTTCCCAAACCACTTCATGAGAAAAATCGGGAAGAATGCGTAATAATACCGAACCCTTGTCATAACATTCCGACAAGAAGACAAAGCCATCCCCAAGGTGCATAGGCGGACAGGCGGTGGCAGATTCATACCTTGGGGAACGCCAGGGAAACCGGGATAGTCGTTCTCCGGTTTGAGGATCAAAAATCAGCAAACCTCCGGTTGCCGGTTTACTTTCCCCACCGGTGAGAGCAAGACATACCGTTCTCCCCGCTATCGAAGCAATCGTGGGAGAAGAATAACTTGCCCCCCATTCGTCTTCCAAAATCCATCGAGTTTTTCCTGTCTTAAGGTCAAACCCTGCCATGCACTGCCCCTTCCCTCCCCCCAAGTTTAAAACCAAAACATCTCCGCAAACGATGGGGTTGGAACCTTTGCCAAAAAAATATCTTGGAACCTCATACTCTTTGGCCAGGTCTCGCTGCCAAACCAACTTGCCGGTTTCCAGATCCAGGCAAGTTAGCCATGCAGTTACGCCATGCAGATAAACCAGCCCATCCCACACCACTGGACTGGCCCGGGGACCAGCGGAATATCCATAACGGTCCCGGTATTCCACCGGATAGGAATACTCCCAAATTGCCTCACCGGTCTCCGCTTTTCTTGCTTCCACTATTTCATTGCCGTCCAGGCGGTGAAAAAGAATCAATATATTTCCCACAATTGCCGGGGATGCATACCCCTCCCCTTTTTCCAATGACCACAGCAAAGTTGGTCCAGTTTCGGGCCACTCCTTAATCAGAGGCTGCTCAAGGGACTTGGCATCATCACCCGGTCCGTTAAACCTGGGCCAGTCAGTGGAAAAGGCATGGGCAGCCAACGGTTTCGGGTCATCCAACTGTTGTAGCCTTTCCCCGGCACAAACTGGTGATGCTAAGAGCATGAAAAGAAACAGGATGAGCAAATTAATCACCCCACAAGCATTCTTCGATTCGGGGCTCCTCTTCAACCCGAAAGCAAATTTTTACAACTGTTGGTGGATTGGGCGCAAAACATTCTCGCACCCGACCGATAATCCATCTATGCAGGTTGGTACTGTCGTGAAAGATTCTATCCATTTCATGCCCTCCATCTTTAGGGAACGCAACCGGCGCAAAAATGCCAGCCGCCTTTTCAGGTTTTTTCTTGTTTTGGCAGTATTCGTGATCCTTTACATGAACCTTTACCGGTCCATCATGGGAGAAGAAAGAGGCGGGGCCTACATTGGCTGGGTGGAATCGTTCTACTGGGTACTTACCACTATGTCCACCCTTGGGTATGGGGACATTACTTTCACGGGCAACACCGGCAGGCTTTTTTCCATGGCGGTTATGTTCACTGGAGTGTTTTATCTTTTCATTGTTCTTCCCTTCGCCTTTATGGAATTTCTCTACAAGCCATTTGTGGAGTATCAGTCAGGTGCCCGGGTGCCCAAAAAATATGAACCGGGCGAACAAAAACATGTGATTCTTACCCATTATGATTCCATCAGCCATGCCCTGATGGAAAAACTTACCCAGTTTGGCTATCCATTTGTGCTGGTTACCGACAAGTTAAAAGAGGCCCAGAAATATCACGACATGGGTATTCCAGTAATGTATGGATCCATTGAAGACCCGGAAACCTTTTTGGCTGCTGGGATCAAAAATGCCGCCATGGTCGTGGCCACCGACGATGATATCCGCAATGTAAATGTGGCCTTCCGGGCACGCGATGTGGATCCCAATCTTCCCATTGTTGGCACCTGTAACAACCCAAGCTCGGAAGATATTATCGAGCTGGCCGGTGCCAACCATGTTATTCGTATCGCCAAGCAGATGGGAAGCTTTCTCGCCCGCAGAATATCCTGCACCGACAACAACACCCATGTCATCGGATCCTTCGGGGAAGTATTGATTGCCGAGGCTACGGTCCACGGCACCCCTTTGGTTGGCAAACAACTACAGGAAACCACCCTGAGGGAAGAATACGGAGTCAATGTAGTTGGCATCTGGGAACGGGGTAATTTTGAGACTCCGGAGCCTACGACCATGCTCAATAACCATACGGTCCTTCTACTCGCCGGCACTCAACATAGTTTCGACAAGTACGATAAGGATTTCCGTAATTTCAGTTCTAATTCCTCTCCAATTATCATCATCGGTGCTGGCCGGGTGGGCAGGGAAACGGCCAAGACTCTTCATGAAATGAATGTTCCCTACCGGGTGATCGAGACCGATCTCAAAAAGGCAGGAATGGTGGATAATTCCATCCTTGGGGATGCATCCGAAAAAGCGGTGCTCGACCGGGCGGGAATCAATAAGGCACCCGCCGTGGTCATCACCAGTCACAACGATGAGAGCAATATGTATCTCACCATTTATTGCCGGAAATTGCGCCCAGACATCCAGATCGTCAGCCGGGCCTTCCTGCACCGCAATGTTGAACCACTCCACCGGGCAGGGGCAGACTTTGTCATGTCTCAGGACTGGATGGGAGCAAACACCATCTTTAATCTGCTCAACCGTGCGGAAATTCTGATGATCACCGAGGGATTGGATGTATTTAGCCAGAAAACTCCAAAGTCCCTTGCTGGGGTAACGGTGAAGGATTCCAAAATCCGGGAAAAAACAGGATGTAGTATCGTTGCAATCAAAGGAGATGCCGGAACCATTATCACCCCATCCCCCAATGACAAGTTTTGCGTAAATGGAGAAATTATCCTGATCGGAAGCGAAGCAGCAGAAAAAGCATTCGAGTCAAAATTTCGTTCCTAAATGTAGCATTCTGAACCGCTGATCAAAACAGCCCCCGCAGCTTTAAAAACTTTAACGCTCCACTTTTAGGGCGGTACCGCCAAAATCCTGCTTGTTTAGGATGGGATGGCAGACCATGAAATTATTTTCGTCCACCAGGTTGTATACATAGTGAGTTGTCTTGGGTGGCAGGGTAGCCTCCACTTTCGCCGGATTCTCACCACTTGACGGAATGATTTTTGCATCCAGAGGAAACCATTCACTATCGCTACTGTCCCCGTTAAATGAGTAAATCACTTGGGCACTCACCAGTTTAGCCCCATTCTCCTGGTATCTCAGCCGCACCCGGCGGTTGATCCTTTGCTGGTCGAGCACCGATACAACTTTACCAGCACCCGGCATTTTCACCTTGGTACAGCTTGGATTGTAGTGGGTCATCCCTGCATTCATTTCCATCAAAAAGCCCAGCAACTCTGTCTTCATCGACTCGGCAAGTTCAGACTTTTCCTTGCTTAGATCCTTGGTTTCTTCCCAGTCCACCCGCTTACCCGCTGCATCATATAATTGATAAAGTTCAACGCGTTGCCTCTCATAGGGATGATTATAAATTAATTTGTATCCATTTTTAAGATGGGCAGATTGCTGGCAGTATCCATTGGGGAAATGCCAGAACATGGATTCCCTCGGCTTGTTGGTTCTTTCATCCATGACCTTACTCGCAACGGTTGGATCGGTCCGAAGTAATGCCCCTAAGTCACTCCCGTCGAGGATTTGCTTCGCAGAATTCGGGGTACCCGTCCACCCAAGAATAGTGGGATAAAAATCAAGCCCGTTTACCACCACCTCACTTTTTACTCCACGGGCGACTTCCGGACCGGAGATAAGAAACGGCACCCGGATACCACCCTCGCGAACATGAATCTTTCCTTCATCCAGGGGATAATTATCGGTAAACACGATATTGGAATAGCCCTCCATCCCACCGTTATCGGAACTAAAGAGAACATAGGTATTTTCGCTCAATTTATGCCCCGGCCACCTTGGATCCTCGGTATTTTCCAGATATCCGATTAATTTACCCACATAATAATCGAGGGTTTCCACCATCGCACAGTAGTATGGGTTTTGTTGTCCCTCCAAGGTCCACCCTTTGGGGTCCTGAGGATAGGCAACGCCCAGTTTCTCGCAGTATTTTTTTAGCAATTCCTGGCTTCGGGTCTGGATGGGAGTGTGCACCAACCAGCTGGCATAATACAGGAACATCGGATTGTCCTTATTTTCAGAAAGGAACCGTAAGGCTTCCTCCGTCACATGATCCCGAGGATATCCCTTTTCATCAAGGCGGTAAGGGTCATTTTCCTTATCCGTGGCAAATCCTTGCAGGCGGTTGGGCATTCCGTTCTGAACTCCCCTAGCCTGAGAATTGCCGGGATAGTGACTGGAAAAATCAAAGCCCTCATCCACCGGCTGGGGAAAGGCGTAATGATTTACCGCGATGTGCCACTTGCCCACATGGCCGGTTTTATACCCGTTAGATTTAAGGGCTTCTGCAATGGTCACATTGTTTGTGTCCATTCCTCCCCGACACCAGGGAGAAATAAAAGAATTTTGGGGATGGTGAGGCATGGGGGGCTTTCCCGATGCCACCGTGGTACTCATGGTACGGGCAGGATGTTTCCCGCTCATAATCGCACACCTGCTGGGGCTGCAGACCGGTGCAGGCGAGTATCCATTGGTAAAAAGCACACCCCTTTGGGCCAGCTTATCAAGATTGGGGGTCTCGTAGGGAGCCGGTTCATCCACATCGTAACAGATCACATCCTGCCAGCCGAGGTCGTCCACCAGTATGAGCAGAACATTGGGCTTGGCCGGACGCTCAGACTCCCCAGACAAACTGTATCCGAGACCTAAAAGTAAAAGGAAGCTAAGTAAACTTTTCATATCTTTTATCTCCTGCTCTTGCCCATCTTAGAGGGAATAAAATCCACCCGGGTGAACTTATTCAGCCGGGGAATTTTGGCGGTCAAGATGCCATCTCTTACCTGATAGGGTCCAAGTTCCATCAGCTCAACATCCTCATCTTCGCCCGTGGCCGGGTTAATATTCTTGGTGATCACATCCACCTTGTAAAAAGATCCGTCCTTAAAACCTTCCCCCTGAAAGGAAGTCCGGGATTTGGCATGATTAAAACGCTTACCCGTCTGCACGGTTGCCGGAATGCTTACCTTGGCTGGAGTTGTGCCCGAACCTCCGCTGGAATAAATCAGATTGGTAAATCTTTTTTGGGTACGGTTCCAGGTCGATACCCGGTAGCGTTCATTTCCCGTATATCCCTGTCCGGATACAATCAGATCATTGCCCACCTCCCCAGCCAGGGCATGGCGGATCACCTCGTCCCGCCCCCCACCCGCCTGGGCAAACCATTGCCAGGCATAGTACATCAAATGGTTGGGGTCGGAGGGAACCAAATAATCCTTGATGGTAAAAATCTCTCCCTGCCCATCCGCCACCTTAAAGTCATGATCTCCTCCGCGCAAAGAAACCTTGCGGGTAATCACCGCGGGCCCGCCATCGCTTGCGGGAATGACCAGGTCCGGGCGCAATTCCCCCACCCGACCATTGTAATCTCTCCTCTTGGTTAAGCCCATCGACCAGGGGCTCTCATTATCCGTCCATAAGAAATTCATCACATTCATGCCCCGTTCCATGCATTTTCCCATCAGGGTTAGGGTTTTGTAGAATCCGTCGATCTCATTCCTTACCCCGTCCCCGTTCACATCCGCACTTAGTATCATGGAACCCAAGTTTCCATCATCCCAGTTCACCCAGGCCTCGGCCGATACAATGGGCTTCCACCAGTAGCCTTCCCGGTCCAGCTTTTGGCGGAAAAGATCGTAATTCCCCCAGGTTGAGGTGACAAAACTGCCATCCATCATCCCATATCCATCATGATGGTCGGACACGTTGATATTCAAACAGTCCACCAATTCCATCAGGGTTTGGTTCTTCACCTTTTGTTCAAGGTAATCATTGACTGCCCGCCCACCCAGTCCATCCAATCCACCAATCACCGGGCATCCCTCGCAGGGCGAAGTCCCGGAAGTGGAAATGAGCACGGGCATGGCAGGTTCTTCATTGTATATCCCCCGCACCGCCTTGGCTCCTTTAATAAAAATCTCGTTGTGTAAAAATTCCACATCCGCACCTGGAAGAATACTTTTCAAGTTGGTCTCGTGCCCAAGCTGCCAGGAATGGACCCGTCCTTTAAAGTGCTTGGCCAGACGGGTCATAAAGGCACTAAACTCGTCCGGCTTGGGCCGTTTCCCACCATTGGGTGCCACCTCAGCCGCCCAACCCGGGAAACCAAAAAACACAAACTCCACAAACAAACCATCCCGATTGGCCGCACTGACCACTTCATCAAACATCTTCAATCCACCGGATGGGTTCTTCTGATAGTCACAATGAACCGCACTTGGTTCGATCTGAGGCCAGGCCACCCAGAACATCACATAACTGCTATGCTCGGCCAAAATTGGGCGGGTCAACTCATAGGCATTATTCAACGGGCGGGATGCGGAAGGCTGCCAGCGTACCCCCACCTGCATATGGTCAGTGGTCCACGGGTATGCCGGTGTGGCATTCACCAACGGGGAAAGTCCGCTAATAATAAGGAGGAAAGCGAGATATCTGGAAGGTCTTACGAATTGAGAGTTCATGAATGGCTGGGTTCTAAAGGCAGAAATAAACAAACCTTACCTTTTTCATTCTAACAAGGCTTATTCATTCGATCTTGGAATCTTTTTCCGTCATGGGTTATGCCTTTACCCAAAAAATTGTGCCAGCATCCAAACAACCCAACCCCCTTGCCCGCCGTACCTTTTATCTCGACCTGATCAACAGTTCGATGGGGGGAATTTTGGAAGTTGGGTTTGGCACCTTTGCCATACTTATCGCCATCCGCTTTTTGCAGGCACCAGATATGATTAAGGCAATTCTCGCCTCCGGGGTATCCGCCGGTCTGCTCCTGGTTCCCCACATGCAGAGAATAGCGTTGTGGTCAGGGCTTTCGGTCAGCCGCTTCTGTGCAGCCCTGATGCTGATTTCCTCAGGTTGTTTACTTTGGGCCAGTTACCTCAATCATATATGGTTACTGGCTGCATCACTCTTTCTTGCCCAAGTCTGTTTTTCTCAGCTTCCAGGTTTCATGATTCAGGTTTACACCCAGAATTATGGGGCGCAAGAACGGGGCAAGCGGTTATCCTGGAATTTTATTATTTCCGCTTTTATTGGCATGGTTTTATCCTATGGCGGCGGAAGTTATCTCGACGCAGATTCCGCTGATCCGGGATGGATTTTCCGGGTAATGTCCTTGGTCTCTTTGGGTTGTGCCGTCGCCCTTTTCCTGATTCCTTCCCAACCGATCGAAAAAGGGGTACGCACCCACGGACTGATGGACAGCTTGTTCATTTTAAAAGAAGACCGTCTGTTTACCAGCATGCTCCTGGCCTGGATGATTATGGGTCTTGGGATCATTATGACCTTACCCCTGAGGATCGAATACCTTGGAGGCTCGGGCGGGCTCGATCTTACCAACGAACAGATTGCCCTCGTAACCGTGGTGGTTTTCTCGATTGCAAGGATCATTAGCTCACGGCTATGGGGCGGTCTTTTTGACCGTATACGTTTTCTTTTTTTCAGGATTTCCCTAAACCTTATCCTCATTGCTGCCACCCTGGTTTACTTCTATGCGGATGGATTGCTGGGAGTGTCTCTAGGTGCCGCACTTGCAGGGGTTGGAGTGGGAGGGTCGAAAATTGCCTGGAGCCTCTGGGTAACCAAGCTTGCCCCAACCGGAATGGAGGCAAGGTACATGGGGGCACATGTCGCGTTGACGGGACTGCGCGGTGCATTGGCACCATTTCTGGGATACTGGTTACTTGGAGAGCTTGGATACCAGGGGGTTGCATGGTGCTCCGTCGCCTTGGTTACTTTATCCACCCTGCTCTTTCTGCGTTTATTTTTTCACCCGCGCACGACAGATAGCGGGCTGTAAATTTTGAGATGGCTTGAGTTGTCGATTGACTGAAACTAACTGCCTGATTTCATGAATGGGATGAAAATCATCCAATCCCTTGCCCTCATCTCTTTACTGCTCGCAGCCACTGCCTCCGCCAAGACTCGTACAGGATCGTACTTCCTCGGCTTTGGCTACAGTATGGCCGAGAGCGGAGCGGATGACCGGGAGGGGGATTTTTTCCGCCTCACTGCCCAGTCTCCCAACAGTTCCAACTCAGACCTCGGAGTCTACCTCGATTACGGAAAGATGGAGAGTAGCGGGCAGGATGCCACTTCCTGGAATCTGGGTGCAGATTACCTCGCCCACTTTAACGGAATAGGCGGTCGCAGTGTCCAGCTCATCCCATATCTTGGAGCCGGTATCGGGTATCTCGACGAGGAAAGCCCCATCAGGTTACTTGATGACGGGTTTACCTGGAGTCTTCTTATTGGGTCTGAGATCCAGTTCTCCAATTCCCTCTCCCTTAACCTCGCCGGGCGGTTTCTTGGATTGTGGTCTGAATTTGGCGAAAATGAATTCACTGCAGACGCCGGAATCACTTGGTGGTTTGATGCGGTACACGGGGTAAGCTTGGAATACCAGAGGGCTTTCGAAGCTGAGTTAAATTACTTCACCCTGAAGTACCTTTACTCCTGGCAGTAAAGATATTCTCAATCCACGGTGGAGGGTATTTGATTGAGCATTCAATCCTGGTTTGATGACTGTCCGGACCGGCGGGACCGGCCCGGGTTAAAATGGGGGAAATACAACGGGCGGGATATTATTCCCCTCTGGGTAGCCGACATGGACTTCCGGGCTCCTCCTGCTGTGGTCCAAGCAGCCTGTGACGAAGCAGCCTTTGGCAACTACGGTTATGCCAAAGCACACCAGGGACTGACCGACTCAGTGCTCCAACATTGTGAAACTTTGTATGGCTGGAAGGTCGATCCAAACTGGCTGGTCTGGCTGCCGGGCATGGTCTGTGCCCTCAATGTCTGCTGCCGTATGCAACAGGGCCTGGCCAATCAGGCAATCACCCATGTACCAGTCTATCCGCCCTTCCTTTCCGCCCCGGGCAATTTTGACCTCCCATGCACCAAGCTTCCGCTCCAACTGGAAGCAGGTCGTTTTTCCATGGATTTTGAGCGGATGGAAAATACCCCCACCCAACCCGGGGATCTTTTCATGCTCTGCCATCCCCACAATCCGGTGGGCACCGCTTTCACCAGGGAGGAACTCGTACGATTCTCCCATTGGGCAAGGGAGCGTGAATTGGTCATCTGCTCTGACGAAATTCATTGCGACCTCTTACTTGATCCCGGCCTTCGCCATATCCCCCTCGGCAATCTGGATCCGCAGACTGCTGAGCATACCATTACCCTGATGGCTCCAAGCAAGACTTACAACCTGCCTGGTTTTGGTTGTTCCTTTGCCATTATTTCCAATGCCGACCTCCGTATCCGTTTCAAAAAAGCCATGGCGGGGATTGTGCCCGACCCCGCGGTAATGGGCTTTCGCCTTGCAGAAATTGCGTACCGTGAAGGTAGGGAGTGGCGCCAGTCTCTCCTTGAATATTTACGGGGCAACCGCGATTTCGCTATGGCCAGGTTAAAGAATATGGCGGGCCTTCTACCCTACTCCCCGGAGGCGACTTATTTACTGTGGATCGATGCCCGCCAACTTCCGGTTGAGCACCCACACCGCTTTTTTGAGGACAATGGTGTCGGGTTATCCGATGGTGCAGATTTTGGTGCCCCTGGCTTCCTCCGTCTCAATCTCGGATGCTCCCGTAGTTTGCTCGGGCAGGCCCTCGACCGGATGGAGCGGGCATGTTCTGGTTTACCCGTAGGATGAGTTCGCCCCAAAGCGAAAAGGAAAAAACTGCCAGGCTCCAGCAATTACGGGCCGAAATCAAGCATCACGACGAATTATACTACCGTCAGGCCCAACCGGATATTTCAGATCAGGTATATGATCAAAAGAAACGGGAACTCGATGATTTGCAGGCTGAGCTCGATCCGCTCGGCCTGTTCTCTGAAACACAGAACCAACAGGCCACCAAGCCGGATGTGGGGGACGACCGTCTCGATGCCTTTACTTCCCATCGCCATCTCCAGCCCATGCTCAGCCTGGATAATACCTACGACGAGCAGGAATTCTTTGAATTTGACCAGCGACTCCAACGCATTTTTGGCACCGATAATCTTACCTATGTGGTGGAGCCAAAAATTGACGGCGTGGCCATTTCCCTGACTTACCAAAAGGGGAAATTGATCACCGCCACCACCCGTGGAAATGGTGTCGAGGGAGATATTGTCACCCAAAATATTTTACACATTGAAGGACTTCCTCAAGTCCTCCCTGGTTCATCAGTTCCCGATCTGATCGAAATCCGCGGGGAGATTTTTATGAGCCACCAGGAGTTTGAGCGAATCAATGAGGAGAGGGAAAAAAAGAATCTCCCTCTCTATGCCAATCCCCGCAACCTGGCCGCAGGCACCGTCAAATTATTAGACCCCAAGGAAGCAAGGCAAAGAAAGCTCGAGATTGTGCTCTATGGATTGGGAGGCTGTCAGCCGGTTAACCATTTTTCCACCCTGTCTGAATTTCATCAGGCCCTGCTCGACTGGGAAGTACCTGCAGTGGAATATTTCCGTAAAGTTCCCCATGCCAAGGAGGCCTGGCAATCCATTGTGGAACTCGATGAGTTACGCCACGGGTACGGCTACCCCACCGATGGTGCGGTCATCAAACTGGACTCCTTTGCCCAGCATACAGAAGCCGGTTCCACCTCCAAGTCTCCCCGCTGGGCAATTGCTTATAAGTTCGAAACGGAACGGCAGGAAACCACCCTCGAAGATATCCGCCTGCAGGTGGGACGGACCGGTGCGGTCACTCCGGTTGCCTGGCTCACTCCGGTCCAGCTTGCAGGGACTCAGGTATCGCGGGCCAGTCTCCACAATGCCGATGAGATTGCCCGCAAGGATATACGGATTGGCGACCGGGTAATTGTGGAAAAAGCCGGGGAGATCATTCCACAGGTTGTGGAAGTTGTCTTGTCCAAACGGCCTGCCCAAAGCATACCCTTCACCTTTCCTGATTCCTGCCCTTCCTGCACCACATCCCTGGTACGCGAAGCAGGTGAAGCGGCATGGAAATGCCCCAACCCAGACTGTCCGGAGCAGGTAAAGGGAAGGTTGCGCTATTTTGCCTCCCGTGGATGCATGGATATTGATCACCTGGGAGAGGCCGTGGTCGAGCAACTGGTGGAACAGAACCTGGTTGCCCGCACCTCCGATCTTTACCGCCTCACCACCGAACAGGCATGTAACCTGGAGGGCTTTGCTGAGAAATCTGCGGAGAACCTCATCCGTTCCATTGCCCAAAGCAAGGACCAGGAGCTCTGGCGTTTACTTTGTGCTCTGGGGATCAAGCATGTTGGTGCGGCCGCAGCCAAGGATCTGGCCCGCTCTTTTCGCTCGCTCAGCAAGCTGGCCGAAGCATCCATGGAACAGTTGGTTTCCATCGATGGTATCGGAGAGATCATGGCCCTGAGTATCCGGCAATATTTTGAAGACCCTGGCAACCAGTCCCTATTGGCAGATTTTGCCAGCCTGGGAGTGTCTCCTGAATTGGAAATCAATGAATCCACCGGTACTCCCTGGGTAGGCAAGACTTTTGTCCTTACCGGCAGCCTTACTGCGATGACCCGGGACGAAGCCGGTTCCCGGATTGAGGCACTTGGGGGGAAATCTTCATCCAGTGTAAGCAAGCGGACGACTTTTCTGGTGGCAGGCCCGGGAGCTGGGTCCAAATTGGATAAAGCACAAAAGCTTGGGGTTTCGGTGCTGGATGAATCAGCCTTTCTTGCCTTACTCGAAAATCCGGAATCTGCCTGATCTCCCTTCCTGTTTAGTGGATTAGGATTGAGGAATTTTTATTCTCAGGTATAGTTTTATCTATTCATTTCTTAGTTCTTTCCTAATGCCTACTCCAAAAAATCTCGGGTTCGATCCCGTTGAGGATGCCATCGCAGACATTGCCGATGGGAGGATGGTTATTGTGACTGACGATGAAAACCGGGAAAATGAGGGAGACTTGGTGATGGCTGCATCCAAGGTAACTCCCGAATCGATCAACCATATGATTGCCCATGCCCGTGGCCTGATTTGCGTGCCCCTGCTCAGTAACCAACTCAAAAAGCTTGGCATATCCAGCATGGTTCCGCACAACCGCGAGGCCCAGCGGACAGACTTTACCGTATCCGTCGATGCCGCCGAGGGAATCACCACCGGGATCAGTGCTTTCGACCGTGCCACCACCATCCAAATCCTTGCCAATTCTTCTGGTAACCCCGAAGACCTGGTCCAACCTGGCCATGTGTTCCCCCTTCGTGCCCGCTCCGGCGGTGTACTCGAACGGGCAGGCCATACTGAAGCTGCGGTCGATCTTGCCTCCCTTGCCGGCTTACATCCAAGCGGAGTAATTTGTGAAATCCTCAAGGAGGACGGTACCATGGCCCGCCTCCCCGATCTGCGCAAACTCAAGAAAAAGTGGGGCATGAAGTTGATCTCCATTGCCTCGTTAATTGAGTATCGTCACCAGCGCGAACGCCTGATCAAAAAAGTGAGCGAATCAGAATTCCCCACCAAGTTTGGCACCTTTCAGCTGCATGTCTTTTCCAGCGTGCTTGACCGTCGGATACATTATGCATTAACCCTTGGCAAAATCTCCAAGCGTTCCACCACTCTGGTCCGGGTCCAGTCTGCAAATGTTTTAACCGATGCCCTTGGTCTTGCGACCCGCGATCGTCCAAATAGTGGAATATCTGAAGCGATCCAGGCAATTGCCAAAAACAAGTCGGGTGCATTGATTTACCTGGAACCCCGCCGCAAAGAGCCCGAGGAAATGGTCGGTTCAGAACTGAACCCCGGGAAAATGGATTTTCGTGACTATGGGATCGGGGCCCAGGTACTTGCTGCTTTGGGGATCAAAAAACTACGCCTGCTCACCCGTGACCGTCGCCGTGTGGTCGGTCTGGAAGGTTACGGTCTGGAAATTGTCGAACGCACCCTTCTTTCCTGATTTTTAAAACAATGAGCACAGATTCTCCATCCGTACAGGTAATCGATCCATCCCCCTTCACCTTTGGGATTGTCTGTGCCCGTTTTAATGAGTCTCTTACCCAGCACCTCCTCGATCGCGTGCTCGAAGTTTTACAAGAACAGGGCAAACCTGCCGATCTTGTTGTCGAGCGGGTACCTGGTTCTCATGAGGTGCCCGGCGGACTTTCCCTGCTTGCCGAAAGTGGCCGTTTTTCCTGCCTCATTGGTCTGGGAGTGGTGATCAAAGGATCGACCTCCCATCACCATCTGGTGGCTGAATCGGCCGGGCATGCCATCCAGTCGCTGGTCATCAAGCACCGTCTGCCCATTATCAACGGTATCGTGGTGACGGATGATCTGCCCACTGCGCAAGAGCGCATAACCGGCAGCTTCGATCGCGGTAAGGAATTTGCCCATGCCGCCCTGGAAATGGCCAGCCTTCGACAAAGATGGACTTAGATTTGATCGTAAATCCGGAATGGAGCCCGCGTCGCCAAAACCGCACCGCTGCCTTCCGCTTTCTTTATCAGTGGGAAATGAATCCTCCTGATGATCTCTCCGCAGAGCTCAACGAATTTTTGGATCGGTTGGAAAAAAAAGAGGGTTATTTCGGCTACGCAATTGAACTGGTGGACGGTATCCTTGCCAAACTCGAGGAGATCGACTCCCTGATTAACGAACTGGTGGACAACTGGGAATTTTCCCGGATTGCCAAGACCGATCTGGCCATTTTACGTCTGGGAATCTACGAGATTCTTTACCGGTTGGATGTCCCCCCCGTGGTGGTGATTGATGAGGCCTTGGAAATCAGTAAGGATTTTTGCTCCGATAATTCACGAAAGTTTTTAAACGGGGTGCTGGATCAGGTAAGCAAACGAAGCGGCCGGCCGAACCGCGAGTCGATGGTTTGACTACCAACAAGGGTGCGGGCTTATGCCCGGCCAATCCCGTGTGCCCGGAATCCGATCTTTTTCAACTCCTCCAAATCGAGGAGGTTGCGACCATCAAACAGGATAGCCGGCTGGTGCATCTTGGAAAAGATCGCAGCATAATCGATATCCCTGAACTCATCCCACTCAGTCAGCAAAGCAATGGCATGGGATTGATCACATGCCTGTTCCGCGGAGGAGCAAAATTCAATTCTTCCCTTTGCTTCAGTTTCTGACCATCCAATCGTCGAGAGTATACTATCCCTCGAGACCCTCGGATCATAAATAGCAAGGTTTGCTTTTTCCTCGAGCAGCCGGCGACAAATTCCAATGGCGGGAGATTCCCGGGCATCATTGGTATCTTTTTTGAAGGCATACCCAAGGATGGCAATCCGCTTACCAGATACCGTGTTAAACATCGAATCGAGCAGACGGGTGACAAACCGTTCCTTCTGATATTCATTCATCCGGATAACCTGGTCCCAATACTCCGCCACCTGGGGAAGATCGAAGTGCCGGCAAAGGTAGCAAAGGTTAAGGATGTCCTTTTGGAAGCAGGAACCGCCAAACCCGATCGAACTCTTTAAAAACTTCGGCCCGATCCGGCTGTCTGTACCGATTGCTTTGGCCACCTCGTCGACATTGGCTCCCGTGGCCTCGCACAGGGCAGAGATTGCATTGATGCTGGAAATCCTCTGGGCAAGAAAAGCATTAGCGGTAAGCTTGGAAAGTTCGGAAGACCAAAGGTTTGTGGTTATGATCCGCTCTTGGGGCACCCAATGGGCATAGATACTGACCACTTGCTGGACTGCTTCCTGCCCCGCAGGCGAAGTTTCCCCACCAATGAGCACACGGTCCGGGTTTTCCAGGTCTGTCATAGCAGTCCCCTCTGCCAAAAACTCAGGATTGGAGATCACCTGATATTGGAAGCCGTTGTTGGCCGAGTCCAAAATCTCTTTGACCATCTGGGCGGTGCGCACCGGCACGGTCGATTTTTCCACCACGATCTTGTCCCCCCCGCCAGCACGGGCAATTCCGCGGGCACAGGATTCAACAAAGCGCAAGTCCGCCGCCTGCCCGGCTCCCGACCCATAATCTTTGGTGGGAGTATTGACACTTATGAATATCACATCTGCATCATGAATTTTCTGATCCACTTCCGTGCTGAAAAACAAATTCTTCCCACGGTTCTGGGTTACGATCTCTTCCAACCCAGGTTCATACACGGGAAGATCCCCGGAATTCCATGCCGCAATCCGTTCCTCATTTAAGTCGACCACTGTTACCTCGATGTCCGCACACTTGTGTGCAATCATAGCCATAGTTGGTCCGCCAACATATCCTGCTCCGATACAACAAATTTTCATCGCCCCCATCCATAGCAGGAATTAAACAAGAGGGCTACATCAGAATGGACATCTCAAACATCTGCACTTTGGCATCCACGACCTTACTCGACGACCTGCTCTACTTCCCCTGGGGAAGGATGGCCCTGATTGGATTGATCCTCTACCTGATTCTTTGTTTTTATGCCTGGATATTTGCCGACCGCATCCTCTTTCCCGCCCCTGGGCAGCCCGGCTATGAGAACGATGAATCTGTGCTTCTTCTTGAATCTGCAAATGGAGGCAAAATTGCCTGTAAACATTGGGTTGCTCCAGCCCCCAAGGGTCTGACCATTCTATACAGCCATGGCAATGCTGAGGATCTTGGCCGGGTGGAGGATTTCATCCTTGGCTGGGTGGCAGATGGATGGTCGGTCTTTGCTTATGACTATCCTGGTTATGGGCATAGCCCGGGAAAACCCTCCGAACAGGGATGCTACCATGCCATTGATACCGCCTTCCAGCACCTCACCTCTGAACTTAATATTCCCAAGGAAAAGATCGTTATCTGGGGCAGGTCTCTTGGGTCCGGCCCGTCCTGCTATCTTGCCGAGAAGGAAAGGGTTGGAGGTTTGATTCTTGAAACTCCCTTTATTACAGCCTACCGCACCGTTACCGAGACCCCCGTTCTTCCGTGGGACCGTTTTCGAAATATCCACCGGGCTCCCAATATTCAAAACAAGTCTCTGGTTATCCATGGTCACGAGGATGAGATTGTCCCATTCCGTCATGGAAAAAAACTTTTTCATGCCCTTCCCGAGCCAAAACAATTTTTAGAATTTAGGAACTCCGGTCACAACGACTTGCCCGAGACTGGAGGGGAAAAATACCGCACTGGTATTACTGATTTCCTCAACCAAGTGCTTGGGGGTTGATTTTCCATCTCCTCCCCGCTAATCCTAAAATTGTATTCCATTGGTGTTCGCACCATGGGATCATAAAAATGGGTGCTGGAGAGAAATAATATGCTGGGAATGAACCAAAGAGAGGGAAGGATCTTTCGTGTGGCTCTGATTGGCCACATCGTTTTTGCTTTGGGTCTTTTGATCTACAGTTTTATCCCAAGTTGTGAGAAAGAGCCCGAAATCGTGCATGTGTTTGAGCTCGCATCTTCTCCTCCGCCCGTCCCCCCTCAGGTCAAGCCCACACCTCCCAAGCCTAAGCCGACCCCCCAACCGGTGGTCCAGAAACCAGTGCCCAAGCCCACCCCGCCGAAGCCTAAACCCGTTGTCAAAAAACCTTCCCCAACTCCCAAACCAACCCCCAAGCCTACGCCCAAACCGGTGGTAACCCAACCGCAACCCCAAAAGATTTCCTTTGATCAGTTCCGTAAGCAGCACGACCTGCCTGCGCCCAAGCAAACGATTACGCAACCACCCGCCAAACCGGTCAACATCAAGATCAACCCCAACGATTTTAAGCTCGCCCCCATCGTCGTAAACACCCCCTCCACCAGCTCGTCGAATATCTCCCCCACCCTCATCAATCAATACCTTGCTGGAGTGAAGTCCAGGCTTGAGCAAGTCTGGCAACGCCTACTCGCCCAGACCGATTTATCCAGTGGTGGTGTTGCCCATTTAGGGTTTCGCATTGGGTCGGATGGTTCCCTCCTCCAGCCCGTCATCACTCGTTCATCGGGTAATTCAACCCTTGATGCCCTGGTTCTTCAGGTAGCCCGATCCACGGGCAATCTGGGCCGTCCGCCAGGTGGCTCATTTTCCTCTAGTCTGGAAATCCCCTTTCGGGTAAACTGAGTTAATGATGAAGTTCGATTGGAAACGCCCGCTTGCCCCGATACTCTTGGTCGGTGGTTTACTTCTCTGCCTTTCCCGCGATCCGGTGATCGGCCTGGGGGTGTTTTTAGTTTCCTTCGCCTTGGTCTTCGGGTTTTCCCGTGGCTCTTCCTAGCCTGAGCGTTTCAACTTCCCGGTTGGTCGCCTCGATCGATTGCTCGACCAAATAGTCCTGCAACGCAAATTTCTTTTTCCCCCGCTTGGGTGCGGAAACATAATTTCCACGGCTTCGTAGTTCCGTGGCAAATTCATTATCCCGAAAAAATCCGTCCATAGTTTCAAGCACCTCTTTTTCCGTCTCACTGTTCTCCACCGGAAAGACCACTTCCACCCGGCGGAAAAAATTACGGGGCATCCAGTCCGCACTTCCCAGGTAGGTTCTTTTGCCCTGTGGAGCATTGGAGAAGTGGTAAACCCTGCTATGCTCAAGAAACCTGCCAAGCAGGCTGCGAACCGTAATGGTCTCGCTCAGTCCTTTCACACCCGGGACCAACCCGCAGATACCACGGACCACCAGGTCCACTTTTACCCCCGCCTGCGATGCCAGGTAAAGTTCCTGGATGGCGTCCGGATCGACCAGTGAATTTACCTTGATCACAATTCTGGCGTCCTTCCCCTTTTGGGCGACTGCCGCTTCCTCCCGGATCAACCGGATCATTTCAGTATGCAGATTAAACGGAGCCACCAGAATTTTTTTGAAGGTCGGCTTACGGGTATATCCAGTTAGCGTATTAAACAGGTTGGCCAGGTCTGCGGTAAACGAAGTATCACTGGTAAAAAGGCTGTAATCGGTATAACTCTTCGCCGTGCTTGGATTATAGTTGCCCGTGCCCAAATGGGCGTACCGCTTAAGCTTACTCCCTTCCCGGCGCACAATCAGGCAGCACTTACAGTGCGTCTTCAACCCGCTTAACCCGTAGACCACATGAACGCCCACCTCCTCCATTTTCCTCGACCAGGTGACATTTGCCTCCTCGTCAAAACGGGCCTTCAACTCCACCATGGCAGTCACCTGCTTACCATTTTGGGCGGCATCCATCAGGGCTTTAATCACCGGCGAATCCCCACTGGTTCGGTAAATGGTTAGCTTTATTGCAAAAACTTCTGGGTCCTCTGCCGCTGCCCTAAGCAAGTCGACCATTGGAGTGAATGAATCGTAAGGATGATGAAGCAGAATTTCCTTCCGCGAAATTTCCTGAAATAATTTACTTCGCTGGGCAAGGGCATTGGGTACCCGAGCTTCAAAAGGGGAAAACTTAAGATCGGACCGCTCCACCATATCTGGCAGGCTCATTAAGCGGTATAGGTTGATCGGCCCATTAATCCGCACCACATCAGCCTCGCTCAAATGGATAGATTTGAGCAGATACTGGAGCACATCCCCGTCCACATTTTCATCGATTTCCAGACGCACCGCAGCACCGCGTCTACGGTTGTGCAATTCTTCCTCTATGCTCAGCAGCAGGTTTTCCACCTCCTCCTCGTCCACATACAAATGACTGTTGCGGGTTATCCGGAAAGCCCATGCCCCAACTACCTCATGTCCGGTGAACAGGTCCGCCACAAAGTGGCGTACCACTTCACTCAGAAATACAAAAACATCCTCTTTCGCTCCAGGTGGTTCGATCTTTACCAGGCGGGGAAGAATCCTCGGCACCTGCACGATCGCCCGCAAAGGTTTTGCTTTTTTCTGCCGCAAATTACGCAGAGAAACAAACAGGTTGAGGGATTTATTTAAAATCAGAGGGAATGGATGGGTGGGGTCCACTGCCAGGGGCGTAAGCACGGGAAATACCTCCCTGCGGAAATAAGCCCGCAACCAGGTAAACTCGACTTTATTTAATTTCTCAATCGATTTGAACTGCACCCCGGCTTTGCTCAGTGCGGGCTGTAAGCTTTGCCGCCAGCATTCGTACTCCCGGTGAGACATTGCCATTGCCCGGTGTCGCACCTCGTCCAATAACTCCTGCGGGGCACTGCCATCCAGGCTCGGGCGGGTAATGCCGGCGTCCACCTTTTGCATCAATCCGGCCACCCGTATCTCATAGAATTGATCCAGGTTTGAACTGACAAAGGAAAGAAACCTCGTACGTTCCAATAGTGGGTACTGCTCTGAAAATGCCTGATCCAGTACCCGCTGGTTAAAAGCCAGCCAGCTTAGTTCCCGGTTAAAAAACTGGGGGACTGGGGAGGTATCGGCGGGAGTACGGGTTGGCATAGGAAAATTATTGATAGCTCATTTTTTTATTCCGGACAATGGAATTTAGAATCCTGCCCCCCTTGACCTCACGCCACAAATAAGCTACTTTGTAATCTTTGCTCTTTGAAACTTTGATGGGGGTGTTCCGGATTTGACCGCAATGTGGAAAATTTGGTTGCATGCCGAGGATGATGCTTGGCCTCGTAAAAAATGCGTCAAAACATTACATGGCAATCAGAATAATATCGTTGCCTTCGAGCCTGAGCTCGAAGCTCTCGCAGCTTAAGTCTGCACGTCGACAGTCCACTGACACCTGCTGGGTGGTCGGGGCGTTAAAAAGCAGGTAAAACCTCGGAGCGTTTGCTTGTCTATCGGAGGCTAAATGGCTGAAGACAAGCTCGGCTTGATAGGTGTTCCTTCCTACACCAAGCTTAAATTATAGAGAGAACTACGCATGTAGACGCCGAACGGGAAGGATTGCGGGACGCGGGTTCAACTCCCGCCACCTCCACCAAAGTTTCAAGGATCTTT
>ERZ807291.2669-NODE-2669-length-26489-cov-8.249754_pt1 | contig 26489 bp, 25 predicted proteins | sample MGYA00521257_ERZ807291 | MGnify/ENA primary metagenome ERZ807291 (study PRJEB31413, sample SAMN03169783) | marine metagenome | biome: Marine; feature: Water; material: Subsurface seawater | place: North Sea | collected 2011-04-28 | depth 1 m m ... | reverse complement strand
TGATAAATCATTATCTGATAAATCATTATCTGATAAATCATTATCTGATAAATCAAAATTATTACTATAATAAACAAATTCTGGTAATGTAAATGTTGTTTCTTGTAAATTATAAATATTAATATCTGCAATTCCATTTAAGTTATCTGGAACGTAATTTTTTAATGGCATTCCACCATTAATAGTTGTTTTTATAACAACTTCATTATTTCTAATAATTATTTTATTATTTCTCACTTTGTTTAAATTACCAACATTAATTGTATTAATGTTGGATTTAACTCCATTTTTAAAATTATCCATATAATAATTGTATGGATAATTTATATAATTTGGTTGATAAAAATGTTAATATTTAAAAATAAACGAAACTATATTATTTATTATTTATTATTTATTATTTAGAATCATTATCACTACTATCAGAATCTATACTATTTTCTTCAACACTTTCTGATGTATCATTAGTATTATCATCATAATCAAAATCATTCAAGTAATTTTCATTATCTTCAATTACTATTTCAATAAATTCTATTTCTGAACTTTCAGATTCTGATGTTTTTAATTCTTCATAATCTGATTTGTTAATATTAAAAATATTATCATTTTCATCACTATCATCATTGTCTATTAATGGATCTCTTAAATCAGGATTTTTTATAATAGATGATATTTCATTTTTAAAAATAGGATCATTAAATAACTCATCAATTAATTTATTAATCCCATCATCATCAATAAACATATTTGGTTTTTTCTTATTAAATGGAACAAATTGTTTTATTTCTTCATTAGATGATTTGGAGTCTTCACTTGATAGATTTTTTAAAACTAATTGATTATTATTAAATAATTTATTATATAATGAATTAAATTCATTAAAAGTATCTACAATACCATCAATATAAATTTCAGGAAATAATATTTTATTAAATTCAAACCATGATTTTAATGAATTCCAATATTTAAATCCATACAATATTACAGGTTTTTTCTCTAAATGACCAGTTTTAAATAAATTAAATAACTCTGTGAATTCATCTAATGTGCCCATTCCACCGGGGAAAAAAATATACAAATCCATATCTTTCATTAATTTATCTTTTCTTTCACTAAATGTATCACAAATTTCTAAATTTTCTTTGTCATAAAATTTATTACATCTTCCTTCTTTTTCATATAATGACTTTACAGTAATTCCATATGATTTCTTTTTATCAACATTGTAACAACCTTTATTTCCTGCTAACATAAATCCTCCCCCACCACCTGTATAAATACTAAATTTATTTAATGTTAATTCTTTTGCTACTTTTTCACAATCTTCTAAATATTCATCTAATATTTCTCTTTTCCAACCAAATATAACAGCTTGCATATAAAATATATGTAAAATATATTTTATATGGTCTAAATATTAATAATAAAATATTTTATATCTTCTTATCCCCCCTCCCATTTGTAAATTTGGTAAAACTTCATGTAAAATATCATTAACATCTCTTTTACCATCATATTCATATTGTTGATTATTTTTTTCAATTTTGATAGTTGGGAATCCTTCTACGCCTGCTGTTTCTATAATTTTAGTATCTTTAGATTCTTCATACTCGGCATATTCTACATTATTAGTATCAAAAACTTTTTTTAAAGCGTTCCATGTAGGCTTAAATTGAGTACAATGACCACACCAATTTGCATAAAATAATGTAACTTTTGTCATATATATTAATATATATTTATTATTTAATCATATATATATATATATATCTCTGACTCACCCCATGTACAATCTATTAAATAACCATTTCTAAAGTATTCATTTAATAATATTAATTTTTTGGTTACAATTATTATATCTCCACTTGTACTCTCATCTAATATTTTTAAACTTAATCTTTTATTTGTTCCCTTTCCAAAACATAAGTTATTTATCAATATAACAAATTTACTCTCCAATTTAATGTTAAAAAAATTTGTATTTTTAAAATAAACATTCAAATAATTATTTTTTTTTTCAGCATTATCATATCTATCTTTAACTATTTCTATTCCAAAACATTTATTAAATTTATCATTATATGACAATACGATATTACCATATCCTGAACCAAAGTCATAAAAATTGTAATTTAATGACCTATAATTAGTATATTTGTTTATTAAAGAATATAAAAAATTTAAATCATTTATTTCACCATATAACTGTTCATGATAGCTCATAAACTATCCAAGAATTTAAATATATATTATTTATTATAAATTGAAAATAATACTACCTAAAATTAAGATATTTCTTTTAAAAATGGATATAGTATTATTTAATATTTCTGATTTACGAGTTAGAGATCATGAGCCATTATTTACAGCAAATAAAACAAATAATGATTTAATACATCTTTTTATTTGGGATTGTAAATGGGATGATAAGACATCGAATGATATTCAAATTATGGGAAAATATAAAAAATTATTTTTAAAAGAATGTCTACTTAATCTTTACAAAAATTTAAATAAATTAAATATACATTTGAATATATATTATGGAGATCCTGAAAGTATTTTAGATAATTTAATAAAAAAATACAATATTGGAAATATCTATACATATCAATACTTTAATTCATATTCAAATAATAAAATCAATTATTTTAATAGTAATACAATGTATCATTTAGATGATTTACCATTTGAAATAAATGAAATTCCAGAATCTTTCTCAGAATTTAAAAAACAAATTAAATTTGGAGTAAGAAATGAATTCTTTACAAAATCAAATAACAAATCAATTAAATTAGATAAATCTATTAATATAAATGATATTGATATACCTGATTCTAAATTGTTAATTAATGGAGGTGAAGATACAGCATGGAATACTGTAAAATTATTCTTTAATAATAACTTAATTAATGATTATAAAAAATTTAGAAATAATTTCTTAAACACCTGTAATTTAAGTCCTTGGATAGATTTTGGATGTATTTCACCAAAAAGTATATTTTATCGATTGAAAATGTATGAAAAGAAAAAAGGGAAAAATGAATCTACATATCTATTTTGGTCTGATTTATTACTAAATGACTATTATAAATTTATATCAATAAAATTAAATAACAAAATATTTGAAAAATATGGAATATCAGAAAAAAATGTTAATTATAGCACTAATAAGGTATCATTTGAAAAATGGGTAAATGGACAGACTGGTATTCCTATTATTGATTCCTTAATGATTCAAATTAAAAATACAGGAATTATATCTAATAAAGGTAGATACATCGTTTCGTCGTTTCTAATAAATGACTTAAATTTAGATTGGACATTAGGTGCGGAATATTTTAATAAAATATTACTTAATAGTGATATTGCTTTTAATTATGGAATATGGCAATATATAGCAGGAGTTAACAGCAAAAATGATAATAGTAAATATTTTAATCCAATTAAACAATGTAATCTATATGATAAGGATTGTAAATTTATTAAACATATGATACCTGAATTATGTCATATGTCTAATGATATATTAATTGATCCAAAAGATGGTATAGAAAGTTATCATAATTTACTAGTCAAAATTAATTACATTACAAAGTAATTAAACCATTTACTATTGGTAAGTAACTATCCGAAAATATAATTTTTGTATTATAATATTTATTATGAGATATATATTTTAATATCAAAAATTTACATAAAGAAAAGTTATTAATATAACCATTTATAATTAAATAATCTAAATTAAGTAATTCAATCAATTTAGAAAATTCATCAGCTAAAAATTTACTTACCTTAATAATATTATTAAAATCTAAATAATTCTCTTTCATATATGGTTCTAAATATTTATGAATTTCACAATTTGTTATTAAACTACCATTCATTATTAATCCGCAACCAACACCTGTTCCAAAAATAATGCCAAGTATATTATTATTTTTTAATAAAATATCATTTTGATGAATCTCACCTAAAATATATGCGTCAGCATCATTAATATAATTTATATCAATTATCTTATTATATTTAATTGATTTATAACTTTTTATTAATATTGTACCATCATCTAAACCAGCATTTTTACATCCATATATTTTATAATTATCTATTATACCTGCTATTGAAACTCTAATATCATTAATATCAAAAATATTTAAATCGTCTGTCTTTTCAATTATATCAAATAAATAATCTAAATAATCACATAATTGATTTAAAACATTTGAACTTCGTTTAATTTTATCTTTATAAACTATTTCTAGATTTTTTTTAATTACATAATATCTAAAATGAGTTCCACCAATATCAAATAAAATATACATATATATATATTTTAAAGGATAATTAATCTATTCTAGATTAAATTTAGTACTATACCAGTAAATACATGGGATTACATGTAATAAATATAAATATAAACTATTTCTACCACAGTATTCAATTGGTTTAAATACACTTTCATCTATATTTGATTTTTTTAAAAATTCACCAAGTACAATTCCAAATGATACATATGGAATCCATTGAAAGATAGGAAATATATCTAATGGATTTCGTGTTTGTGTATATCCACCTATAATTAAATGAAATATATTATTAGATCCCTCTTTTGTTTTCATATATTCTGTTATTAATAAAGATATTATCCCAAATAATACACTTAAGTATAAATTTGATGAAACTCCTTTCATCAATATAGTTACAATACCTATAAAATGCAATACTCCAAAAAATATTATTTTACTATTTGGTAGTAATAAATAAGTAGCGAAAGATACAATTAATCCACATAATATAATTATGTATGATTTTTTGTATGGACCATTAATTGCTATTTTATCTTTAAATTTTAAATCTTTATCCTTATCTTTTGAAAATATTCTCATACTTACTCCTACCAAAATAATAAATAGTGTTCTACTTAGAATACCTAAATTACTAACTATTTCTGGCATTTCCACTGAATTCGGATTAAAGTGATAATAATGATGTATTAACATTAATAAAAATGCAACACCCCTAATAAAATCAATTAAATTATTTCTCATATATATTAATTATTTATTTTTTTTAATTTTAATTCTAATGTACTATTTATTATCTTTTCTAATCTTAATTTTATTAAATCACCTATTTTAATATTTATATTTCCATTAAATGTTTTATCTTCTTCATTAAAAGTTAATTTTTCTTTACTGAAGTCTGCAACATGCATATCATATATATAAAATATTTCAGGAATAAATACAGTTATTGTTGGATTTCTTATATCAATAATTATACTATTATAAATTTTACCTTCTGCGCCTATTTTATTCAAAAAACGAATTAATTTGAATCTATCAACTAAAAAATCAATCTTTTGATAATATTTCTCGTTCTTATTTATATTTTCTAAAATATCACTCATCTGCTTATCATTATATTTCTCTCCAAATATTAATCTATGACTTATAATATCAGACATACGTCTTATTGGACTTGTAAAATGTGAATAATAGTTTAAATTTAATGCCCAATGACCTTCATCTTCAAATGTATATTTTGCTTTTGTTAATATCCTTTGAATACAAAATAAATTTAACAATCTAACATTATTATTATCACAATCTACTATTTTTTGTAAATCATCAATTCCAAATTTAAAATTTATATTATTATGATAATTTATTAAATTTACAATAGATTGTTTAGATTCTATACTAGGAGTAGGATGATGTCTCGATGGGTAATTAATATTTTTACTACTTAATGTTTTAGCTACTAATATATTATTTAAAATCATAACCTCTTCTATCATTTGATGAGTATAATCACTATATGTTAATTTAATACTTTTACTATCTTCATCATATTTTATTTCTGGTAGTTTTAATCTTTTTTTTGCTAATTTAAATGATATATCTTTTAGATATATTAAATGTTCTATTAAATTTTCTTTTTCAAAATTAACCTTACCTTCTAAAATATCGTAAACTTCATCATATGTAAATTTATAACAACTTTTTATTATACTCTTATAAGTAACCCATTCAAGTACTTCTCCATTGAAATCTATATCTACTTCAGTAGTTACTGCAAATTTATCACTATCAGGTAATAAACTGCAATAATTCTCTGATAAAATAGGCGGTAACATTCTAATAACTTGTTTTGGTAAATATACTGAGAATGATCTTTCCATCGCATCTTTTTCTATGGAATTATTTTTTTTTATAAAATAAGATACATCAGCAATATGTATATAAACTTTGTATTTATTATCATATTTTATTATACTAATAGCATCATCTAAATCACGAGCGCCATTTGGATCGATAGTAAATGTAATTAAATTTCTTAAATCTTTTCTATTATTTTCTTCCATTTTAAATTCTTCTTTATATCTATTAACTGCCTTATCTGCTTTTATTAAAACTTTTTCTGATATTTTATTATTTAAGTTAAATGATTCTATTAAATATTTTGTTAAGGCTTCATCATCATAAAAATCTCCTAATTTTTCTATAATTTTACCATAAAATAAATTATTCTTCATTTTTGTAATTTTAAATTTAACAAAATTATTATCTTCTAATTTTAATTTTGATTCTTTACATAAAACTAAATTTGATTTAGTTAATTTTGAATTAAAAACTAATATATCATCTTTATAAAAATGATGTATTATCCCTACAAATATTCTATTTTTGAAGTCTGGCAATGATGTAATTTTAGCATAACAATTTGTATCTGTTTCATTTAATATTTCAAATGTAACTATACTTCCATCAAAGTTTAAATTCAAATCTTTTTTATCAACTTTAATTCTTTTCTTTATTTTTTTACAATCAATTATTCCAAACCCAAATTGTGTTAATTTTAAAATCCCTTTAAATTCTTTCATTATTATAATAAATATTTATTATTTATATATATTTATAACCTTAATATAATCAATTTAAACTACATTATAATTTTTCTTTAGATTTAATATACAATTAAAATAGATGTTAAAATATATATTTTAACATCTAAACTGTGATCTAATATTTTATATATAATATTTATTTAAATAAATTTTTTGCGATAACAAAATTCATACATAGACTAAATATTTGATCTAAATTTGTTTTATTTTTTACAGTATAATTTGATTTAATATATTCGTCTAAGTTTGCATAATGAGTTATAAATAATATATTACCATTTACTATATTATTCATATTTAAATTTAAATTATCTGTTTTGTTTAATAATAAAATACCATAATTTTCATCTATATATGAATTATCTATTTTAAAATCTAAATTAAATTCTTTATTAATTTGTAAAACTATATTATTTAAATCTTTATTGTGCAATGTTAATTCAAAATATAACATATTATCTATTTCGTGAGATATATATATACAACTATAACGACGTTTTAAACTCATGTATAATATAAAAGATTTAAATTGTTTTTGTTTTTGGTTTTTTTTTACTTATAATTTGTAAAATATCATCATTTGTCAAATTTTTAAAATCTTTATCTTTAGGTATTGACGCAAAATTCATCTTTTTACCATTTTTATATGATATATATGGTCCATATTCACCTGTTCTTATTTGATAACTTTTTCCTTTAATTTCAACTTCATCTAATACATCTTTATTTTTTGATTCTATTACATTAATTACATCTTTTAAAGATATATTATCTTTATCTATTGGATAATTTTTATCATTATATTTAATATATAATCCAAACTTTCCTTTTTGCAGTAATACATCCTTATTATTATATTTACCTAAATTTTTTGGATATTCTAGTAACTCTATTGCTTCTTCAAGAGTAATATTATCTACTGTCTGTGGCTTTTTTATGGGAGCATATTTTATATCTTTGCCATCTTCCATTTTTACTACTGGCCCATATCTTGCAACCGCAGTATAGATTTCTAAATTTTTATCTGGGTGAACTCCTAATAATTTACCACTATTTAATTTATTATTATTTGTTGTATTTGCAATTAAATTCATTACTTTTGGATTTAATTCATCCCAAAACTTTTGTAGTATATCATCCCATTTCTTTTTCCCATCTACTATTTTATCTAAGTTATCTTCTAACTTGGCAGTAAATTTATATTCCATAATATTATCAAAATGTTCACATAAATATTCAGTTACTACCCTACCAATAGAAGTTGGAATTAGTTTCTGCTTTTCTTTACCTAATACTGTTTTACTTTTACTCCATTTAATACTACTACCTGGTTTTATTAAAGCAATATTAGTTTCTTTTTCTTCTCCTTCTAAATCAACTTTATCTACATATTTTCGCTCTTGTATTTTAGTAATTATATTTGCATATGTTGAAGGTCTACCTATACCTAAATCTTCTAATTTTTTTACTAAACTTGCTTCATTATATCTACCTATACTTTTTGGATATTCTTCTTTACTTTCTATTTCATCATAATCCAACTTATCACCTTTTTTAAAATTAGTATTTGATGATTGTAATTCATCTTCATCCTCTTCACTCTTAATGTTATAAACTTTTAAAAATCCTTCAAATACGATTGTCTCGTTTGTAGCAAGAAAATAATAAGGTAATTTTTTTTTATGTACAATATCAATATAAATATTATTTACACTAATTTCTGCAGCTGACATTTGGCTCGCAACTGTTCTTTTCCATATTAACGAATATAATTTTTTCTCTTCTGGCGTACCATCTACTATTGACTTTTCAATATGTGTTGGCCTAATCGCTTCATGTGCTTCTTGAGCATTTTTACTCTTAGAAACATAGTTTTTCTTATTATGATATTTCTTACCATAATTCTTTGATATATATTCTTCACATGCTTTCAAAGCTTCTTCTGATAAACTTGTAGAATCTGTTCTCATATAAGTAATATGACCATTCTCGTATAACTTTTGGGCAATGCTCATTGTACTTTTAATATTAAAATTAAACTTTTTACTTGCTTCTTGTTGTAATGATGATGTAATAAAAGGCGCAGAAGGATTTCTTTTACTAACTTTATCTTCTATCAATTTTACACTATATTTCGACTTGTCAAATATTTTTAATAACTTATCAACATCTTCAATCTCCTTTAGTTTACACAAATTACCTTTAATTGCCTTATCAGTAGTTTTATCCTTATCTAAATCATATAATACAGCTGATAAGTTATTATTATTGTCATCTACAGAATGAAACTTTCCTGTAATTTTAAAATACGCCTCTTGATTTAAATTACTTATATCATTCTCTTTATCAATTATAACTTTAACCACTACCGATTGTACTCTACCTGCTGATAATTTCATTGCAATATTACTCCATAATACAGGAGATACTTTATATCCCACTATTCTATCAAGAAAACGTCTTGTTTCCTGTGCTCTTACTAAATTATAATTAATCTTTTTAGGATTTTTCAACGCATTCATTAATGCCGTTTTTGTAATTTCATTAAATACTATTCTTTTTGGATCTTTTAATTTAAGAACATCCGCTAAACTAGCAGCTATTGCTTCGCCTTCTCTATCTTCATCTGCTGCTAAAATTACATCACTACATGTTTTTAATGCATTCTTTAAATCAGAAACAACTGATTTTTTATCCTTACTAATTACATAATTCGGTGCAAAACCATTATCTATATCTATACCTAAATTACTAGATTCTAAATCTCTAATATGACCAACAGATGCTTTAACTAAATAATCTTTACCTAATATAGAATTAATTTTTTTTATTTTACCAGGTGATTCAACAATTACTAATATAGGCTTTGTCATTTTTATTATTATATAATAAGAATTTCTTTATATAATAATATTTTCAATTATTTTAGATATAATCACATTTAATCGCAAAGTAATTAAATGTGCTTTTTTCATCTATTTCTTCTTTTAACATAAAAGGTTTACCACTTCCATATATATAATAATTCATCATATTTATCTATCCATCTTCATATCCACATCACGACGACGTTCTTTGGCACGATTTTTTTCAACACGCCATCTAGTTTTGTCGTGGAAATTTAGCCAATCTGAAGGAACTTTTTTGTAATAATCTTCGTATAGTTGTGTGTTTAGATTTATAATTTCTTCTTTCGTCATATGACTGGTGTCCATATTTGAATTTTGTCTGTCCGTATGGAAACTAGTATCGTTTGTCTTGAACTTAATGCCAAACTCCTGATTGACATATTCTTTGTATTTATCTCGACCACCCCAATTCCAATATTTATCCTGTGTGTGTTGGTCTGCTTTACCAGGTTTATTGAAATTTTTTGATTTTGTCAAATGATTAGAGCGTTTTACATCCTTAAAACCGTGATTTCCACCCATTACTAAATATATATGTTATATATATTTAAATAATTAATTGATTAAATAATACCAATTATTTAAAAGATCTTCAATTTTATCTTTAGCAAATTGTGACATTTTTCCCGCTAGTACCAAATTCAAATTATTATTTCTAAATATATGGCTACATGCTTTATTTATTTTATTTGATGTTGCATTTAATATCATAACTTGTTCTTCTTCTGGAGTAGGAATATAATCATCTTTTATTACATTATCTACATAATGATACATTAAGTCCATATGAGTTTGATTTAATTTATCTTTATTAATAATCGATTTTTTACATCTTTTTAATTCTTCATTACTTAATCCTTTTTTTACTAAATTAAATAAAACCTCTAATATTTTTTCAATTGCTATATGACATCTTTTTTCATCTACAGCACTTTTTATAATAAAAACACTTGTATCTTCTAATTCCATATTATAACTTGTACAACTATAAGCCAAACCACATTTTGTTCTTAATACATTAAATAATTTAGATGATGATCCAGATGCTAGACTTGTTGCTATTATTTTTGATTCTAAATTATATTCTTCTTTATGAAAATATCCATTATGATGAAATCCTAATGTAATGTGAACTTGACCATTTGCATCAATATTAGTTAAATTTAATCTGGGAATATCTTGTACTGGTAAGATATGAATTCTAGATATATCTAAATTACATTCTTTCTTTACTTTGTCATATAAATAATCACTCATTTTCTTCTTATCTAAATTACCAATTGTTATGAAAGTTGTATTTCGAGGACAATAAAACTTATTCCTGTAATTAACCAAATCTTTTCTTTTAAAATTTTTTATATTACTTTTCTGTCCAATTATTGGAAAACTTAATGGGGAACCACCAAATATTTCATTCATTAAAGTATCTTGAATGTAATCATCCATATCATTTGAAACCATATTATATTCCTCCATTATTACTCCTCTCTCTTTTTCTAAATCTTTTTGATATAAATTTGCACCAAGATATAAATCCACAAATATATCAACTAATTTAAATGTATCTTGTTTATTACCATGTAGTTCATATGCTGTATAGTCATATGTTGTCATTGCATTATATGATGATCCTAATTTATCAAGTTGTTCTAATAATTTGTTTGTATTTCTTTTTTTTGTTCCTTTAAATAACATATGTTCTAAAAAATGAGAAATACCATTATTTTTAAATGTTTCATCACGAGATCCGGCTTTTACAACAAAACCAATAGAAATCATGTCACTTTTTGTTGGAATATGAACATATTTCAATCCATTTTCAAATATAATAGGTTCTATCTTATTAGTCATATATATTAATATATTATTTTATTTAATATTTTAATACATTAAAAATTGCCATAAGATTTAGGCTCAATGAATTTTATTTCATATGTTTTATCTGGATGTGTAACTTTTAAACTATTAACATTATTATCTAATACATATAATCTTCTATTTTTTACTGGAGTTAACAAATTACCTAATTGATCCTTTCTTTCAACATCAATTATTTCATCTATATTAGTCTCTACTATTTTATCAACATTCACTATTTTATCTAAAATTCTAATTATTGTTTTATTTATTTTAGGATAATATTCTAATTTATAATTACCGTCATAATTACCTAATTTTACACCTAAAATATAATTATGAACATTTATATCATCTGTTTCTATGATTAAATTATCATTCTCATCATATAATTTAGCTACTTTACCATTATCAGAAATAACCTTATTTACATAAACTACTTTTCCATCTATTTTATATGAGTATATACCTTTCATTCCATTCGGTATTAAAACTGAAATAATTAAAGTATCTTTTTGATAACAATTATAAATGATATTATTTTTATATGTTTCGATATATTGTAATGGATTATCATATAATAATATTGGAAATCTTTCATTACCAACAGCAGAGTTCAAATTTATTGGTTGATATGAAAATTTTAATTTTTTTGTTATTTTATTATCATAATCATAAAATCTAATAATAGAATATAATTTTGTTTTTAAAAAAAATCTAAAATTATATTCCATTATTTGGGATGTATACCCAAATGATTTCAGTAAATCATCTATATCCGAATATGTATTACCAGTATTTATATTTGAATACAATATTTCTGATCCATTCTCTAATTCTATTGATACAAACATCTCATCTAAATTAACAGAATATTCTCTAGATGCATCTATCCAATTAAAACTATCAAATTTACCTATATATTGCTTATAATTAGTTGATAAATATTCACTATTTTTCTTAAATATAAATTTATTATCTTTCCATAAACCTACTTTTATTAATTTATTATTTATATCATAGAATTTTATAAAACAATTTTTACCATACATTAAACCTTTTAACATTGAATTTATTGAAACATCTGTTACTTTCCCATCTATTGGTAATCTTAAAATTCTTTTTCTATTTTTTTCATAGACATCTAATATCTTTTCATCTGGATTAAATAATAAATTTGAGATATCTTTTACTTCACCAAAAGATTCAATTTTCCCTTCACTAAATATACGTTTTCTAATTAATTTTTGATTAATATCATATGTCTCTATAATTCCAGAGTCTTTTATCTGATTATTTATTAAATTTATATTATTTTGATTATTAGTTTCTAATGCAGTATTTAGTTCCTGTCTTAAATTAAAATTCTTTTTATAATTTATTTGAAAATTATCATTATAATCTACTTCATCTCTCATTATAATATCCGCTCTTTTTTCTAATTTACTTAAATTTAACTTATCATTATCACCCACTTTCTCAATTTTATTTAAAATATTTATGTTATCATCTATAACGTATTTATGACAATTAAAATATATTGTTTTTGTAATTTTAAATTTATTATCTAAAATCTGTACTATTGGAGGATTATTATATACACTACTATTTTTATTATTTAATATCTCATAACTATTTACATCTACTATCCCTAATTCTCTTAATGTATTTTTTACTGTTGCTAAAGTTATTGTACTAATTATATTGTTAAATTGATATCTATTTAGTTCTCCATATAAAAAATTATTTGGATTATACTCATCATCTGTTAAGTCACATAAACAAAATTCAGGAACTTGATCACTTTGAGGTGGTTTTCTAATTATATATAAATTAAATTCTTCTGTACTTGTTGAATTTGTAACATTAGTATTTAATATTTGTTCTTTTCCATCATCATCCACCTCTTTATTTTCATCAAATAATATAAGATTAATTTTTTTATTTATTATATTTGTTAAATCTAAATCATCATAGTTAATTCTTACAAAAGTATTATTTGATTTTATAGCTAGATATTTACCTAATTGCTTAATTGCATTATTAATTACTAAAAATAAATTATTATGATTATTAAATTTAATATTCTCTTCATTATTTGTTTCACATAATTTTACAGATCGTTCTGTTTTATCAAAATTTAATGTATCTAATTCTTGAAATATAACTGTATCTCCGTCATATTCCATTATTTTACCATTAAATATAATAATTTTTCTTTTAAAATTTTCACTGCTATCATACGTCTTTAAAACTTTAACACCTGATATTAATTTATTATAATTATTCCCTAACTTATTTCTTAAATAATCTATTCCGCCACCACTATTTATAACATGTAAATCACCTCTTTGAGATATAGATTCTAATTTATCATATTTATAATTTTCTCTTATAAATCTTACAAATTTATCATTTGAATCTAAATTAATTTCATCCTTAAAATAATCATAACAATAATCTAAATTATTCACAAGATTGTTAGATAATGTGTATTTAAATGGATATTGATATTCATCATATTTCACACTTGAATTATAACTTTCAGGATAAGGATTATTACTAATTATTGTATAATAATCTAATTTTTCAATACATATACTTCTTATCTTCTTATTTTCTGGTATTAATTTATTCAAGTCAAAATATGAAAATTTTTCACCAAAATCTGATGTACTATTATGATTTAATCTTATAAATTCATTCTTAAAATTAAAATCTAAATATAACTTTATTACAATATATTTAATTTCGACTTTTATAGATCTTATTATCACACATAAATCATCTGGTAAATTATATTTACCATATCCTAACGTTAAAGATACACCTTGAAAATCAGGTTTATCATAAATCGTTACACCAAAATTTTGCTTTGAAACTGTTAAATATTTTATGTCATTTGTAAAAGGATTAGTTACAGCATCATTATTCTCACAATCACCATATTTAGGAATATTATTACATTTTTTATGAGTAAAACCATTATTTACTTCTCCGCTACCTGTTTTATATCCAAATAATGTAATTGTTTTGCTTAAAATTTTCTTTTTTGGATCTACTACATGTATACTATATTCTCCCTCTTTGGGATAATTACCATCATTTGCTAAATAATATGCATCCCACTGCTTAATTATATCAACTATATACTGGTTCTTAAAATTTTCCCATGTACTAAATTCAATCTTCCTAGTTTTTTTGCCATTAAATTTTAAAAACTCTATGTAACCAACTTTACCATTTCCATTAAATTTTTTTAATCTTTCTATTTCTTTATATGTTGATAAATCAAAAGTACCATTTTTATCTAAAACAAAATTCGCATTTACCTCTGGCCTTTTATCAACTATATCTACATTTTCATCATATATATACAATTTTGCTGTAACTTCTTCTCTTTTAACTTCTAAATTTTTTATTATATTTTTCCAAATTCTATACCTAAGCTCTCTAATATTTGCCCTTGCTTCTGTCTCTTTCGTTGTAATCTTAACACCTTCGCAACATGATAAATCTAATTTTTTAATTTTTTGGTAATCATCTTCAAATTTTAAAGCATAACTTGTAAATTTTGTTATATCTTCGTCTTGTAATATATTTCTATATAAAGTTACTTGGAAATCATTCGGAATTTTCATAGAAGTTATAGGTAAATAAATTAAGTCTTGTTTTGAATCTACCGCTTTTGGTATTGTTCCCCACGCTTGATGAGTACCTATTCCTACATCCCTCTTTATACCTCTTTGTTCACTAAGATTATATATTTCTACCATTTGACCACCATAAATCATTGAAAATAAGCCAGAATAATATACTTCATCAATTAAATAAATACTTTCTTCATTTTCATTACCATAAGGTAAAAGTTGTGAATTTAATCTACAAATATTATTTGACAATCTAAAATACTTATTATCCTTATTATAGCTATTAAATTGATTATTTTTAAAATATCCTATTGCATCAATATCATCTTTAAATTCATCCTTAACTTTATAAATATAACATTTTGTTTTTGAGACCGAAAATAACTTATAGCCCATTTGAATAACTTCTAATGCACAACGATTTATATTGTCTACTCTATTCATATCTACAAATGTATTTTTATCTACATCTTTGTAAATTGTATTATTATCTGATTTTTCATCATTTATAACCGCTTCATTTATATCGCCTGTACCCTGTAATAATTTCATTTTATTCATATCTAATTCTATTTTTTCAAATTTTGGACTATTAAAATTTACACAACCAAAGTTTGTTAAGTTAAAATATGGATAGAAAGAATCTGAATTTGAACTATAAGTCTCATAATATATATCATTTAAAAATGTACCTACTAAAATATAACTACCTTGTCTAGCTAATGATGGACTCCTTGCTCCTAGTTCATATAAAACCATTTTTGCATCATCTGTTAATATAGAATCAATATATACTGGTTCCTTTTTTGAATTTACTGTTCTTTTTCTACCAACTGCATCACCTCTTATTGTTATTATAACAATATCCTTATAATGAACATATTTCCTCATAAAATCAACAAACTTTTTATTTTCTACATCATAATTACCTGTCATAAAACTTCTTTTATATCTAACATCTAAATTATCATTTCTTTTTAATACTAATAAGTTAATCCCTTGTTTACCTCCTAATATTGGATATTTATCACCTATCTTGACAGATGCTCTACTACTACATCTTTTACAGTCACCTCCTGAAACTATACTAATCTTTTTTAAAAAATCTTCGGAACTTATACAAGATCCATTATCATCAGTTGCTTTTGGATCATAATTTAATGCCCAAGTTCTATTACATCCTTTAACTTTCGGTTTACATATACATTCTGGACATTCATCTTTACACTCACGATGATTTTTACATAAATCACATGTACCTTTTTCTTCACATCCTAAACAATCTTCAGTACAACTTAATGTTGAAAATTTATTATAATTCCCTGCGTTTTTATCCATACATCCTAATGTATCATATATACATTTCATTTCATCTCCAATATCAGCCTCAGGATTATAATTTAATGCATTTTTATTTTTACAGCCAGCTGTTCTATTATAAATATAATAATATATCGCTATCGCTAAAATAATTATAAATATAATGTATCTTAATTTTGATATCATTATTATATTTAATAAGAAATAAATATAATAAATTTTAAACTTTATATATTAATTTAAGAACAATAAATTTGACTTACAGGAGTTTCAATTACTATTCTATAATGAAAACCCATTCCTGTAAAAGGACTGGGTCTTATTATTCTAAATATATCACCCGCCTTTGCTGCATAATATCTCGCTACAGGATCAGTACTAAACATTTTTGACATATTTCTTTTATCAATATTATATTCTTTAAATTTTATCTCTTTTTCTTCCTCAGATAACAATTCAAATTTTGGCTGCAATTCATGTTCAACTATATTCATTAAAAAATCATATTCAAAAAATACCTCTGATTTTTTATAAGCCATAAATTGCTTATATGCCTTTAAACTAATATTATCACCAATAAAAATTCTATTTTGACCCTTCGATGCAGCTAAAAATGCATCTAATCCTTGAATCTTTTTAACTGTTGTAATTTTACCATAAATTATAAATATATTATAAGTATCATTATTCATATCTGATTTTATACTAAAAATACGCTCTTCATTTTTCTGCTTTAACAAATTTTTAAAATTTTTATCGACGTTTTTACTATCTAAAACTTTTCTCTCCGTTAACATTTTAGTTAAATTTAATAAAATTTTTTCCATTATATCTCCCATTTATATATATTATAATGTATTTTTTTAAATATTATTATTTATCAATTTTTAATTCAAAATCTATTATTTCATAATTTAATAAATTATCATCTGTCATATTTCTTTTAACATATGTATCCTCTGTATAATCTATCTTTCTTGGAACTAAACATGGAAAACAACTAAAAATTAAGGCCAATCTATTTACATAATTTGGTATTGAACTATCTACTAATATCATACATAATTCATCTGAAAAATGATTACAGTTATTTTTTAACATATCATATGAATTAATATTAAAATCATTTCTCATATCATTTAAAATATCCCTTATTTCTGAATGTGAATTACTTGTTGTACCTAATAATTTTGATTCTCTTAAAGGTAATGAATCATCTTTACTTACATAATTTGCAAATATACCATGTATAGGACTAAAGCTATATTCCTCATTATATATTTGAATTGTTGAATGATACCCACCCATTCCAATACACCATAAGCAATTATTTAAACTATTCAAATCATAAATATTCAAAATAACTGCATTACTATTCATTAATATTACATATAAAATATATTATTTTATATATACTAATTTTTATAGAATATCATCTACCAAATTTAATTTCTTACACTTCTTTGCATCCCACCAAATATCATGTTTTAAAATTTCATCTATTTTATCTTCCTTAACATTTGTATGTTCTTTATATATATTTTTAATTAATTTCATTAAATTATCCAAATTTTTCATTTCATCATCAAATTCATGCATTTTACCCCAAAATACAGTACTCAATTGATGAATCAACATGAATGAATGAGGTTTTATATAACGTTTTTTACAAACTACTGAAATCAATGTCGCTGCACTTGCTGCTGCACCTTCAACAATTGAATGTACTTCTACTGGTGATGTTATTATTGTATCCACACATGACATCGCAGCAAAAATACTTCCACCATTACTATTTATATGTAATTTAATTGGCGGAGGAGGAATATCATACTTATTCCCTACATCTTGCATCTTTTGACCTACATATCTAATTTCTTTATTTAAGTCAAACATTGATTTTTTTGTTACAGAACTATAAAAATAAATATGATTATCAATTGAATGTACATTCTCGTCCTTTAATTCACCATTTTGTCTAAAATCATCTTCTTTTTTAACCTCCACTTTTCTTTTTTTATTTCTAATATTTGTATACTCCCAATTATCCATTATTAATATTAAAATAACATTTATTTAAATATCTAAATAATTCAACTTTTTTAACCTACTTTTTATTATAATCTATATATTACTATGTTTTTAGAATTTGCTGATCTTTTTAATAAAAAAATCATTTTGAGAGCAGATTATAATGTTCCAATTAATAATAATAATATAATAACTTCAACTAAAAGAATTGATGCATCTTTAGATACCATTAATTTTATTTTAAAACAAAATCCAAAACAATTAATTATTATATCACATTTAGGTCGACCTAAAAAGTATGAAAGTAATTTAACATTACAACCTGTTTGTAATTATTTACAAAAAATATTAAATCAACCAGTTACTTTATCTCAATTAGATAATATCGGTAATAACAAAATTGTTCTTTTAGAAAATATTAGATTTTTTGAAGAAGAAACTAAAGATATAGATACAACATATGAATTTAGACAAAAATTAACGAATTTAGGAGATGTCTTTGTTAATGACGCATTTGGATGTTGTCATAGATCTCATTCATCAATGGTTGGTATTCAAACTGAAGAAAAATATTTAGGATTTTTGGTTCAAAAAGAATTAGATTATTTAAATAATTCTTTAACTGTTAGTGGTGTTAAAACCTTAATATTAGGTGGAAGTAAAATTTCTGATAAAATACAATTAATTAAAAATTTAATTCCTAAAATGGATAATATTATAATAGGCGGCGGTATGGCATTTACTTTTTTAAAATATAGTGATGTAAACATTGGAAATTCATTATTCGACGAAGAAGGATTTAAATTAATACCTGAAATCAAATCACTCGCACATAAACACGATACAAGAATTATATTACCAGTCGATTTTAATTGTAATAACAAATTCTCTAATGACGGTGATCTAGTATATGCATATACCCCTATAGGTATACCTGAAGGATATATTGGCCTAGATATTGGTCATTTAACAATACAATCATTTAAAACAGTCTTGTGTAATAGTGATTTAATTATATGGAATGGACCATTAGGAGTTTTCGAATTTGACAATTTTGAATTAGGAAGTAAACAAATTATGGAGTATATTTCTCAATTAGAATCAATATCAATTATAGGTGGTGGTGATACCGCAAGTTGTTGTGAAAAATTTAATTTACAAGATAAAATGAGTCATGTTAGTACAGGTGGGGGAGCATCACTTGAATTATTAGAAGGTAAAAATTTACCAGGTATTAAATTTATTACTAATTAAATATTATAAAATATAATATTTAATTTATAAAAAAATTGAAAAAAAAAATTAGTACATAACCTATTCAAAAATTCTTATCTGCCAATGAGTACACATACACGAATCGATCACACACTACTTTATCATACGATTATCTCTAAAAACTATGATAGTATTAAGGACATATTTAGAATTCTCAAGTCCTTCAGGAAAAAAGAAGAGTTCTGGGCGGATAAACTAAAAATTGTCTTTTCAAAAGACAATTACAGAGAAAAAAATCGCCTTATGCCAAGCAAAAAACAAATTCAAATACTTGAAGATTCATCTAGAAACTTAAAATCATGTTCTTCACAAGAATTATGGTATCATTTTATGAAACCACATTATGAATTAATGTTTGATGCATTTGACAAAAAACAAAGAAAAAAAGCAATGAAAGACCAAGATGTCAGAGCCAATGATATTTATATAAAAATGAAACAGAAAAATCAAAAGCATCTAATAACTATGGATGGACATGGACGCTTTATTATGACATTTATGAAATGTCTGTCCGAAAAAAAAGAAAATCTAAATGAATGGAAATTTACAGTTATTGATATTGATGAGGATGTAGATAAATGGCATAAGCTATTCTTCCCTAAATCATTCATATGCAAAAAATGTGATATTTTCACTTATTTACAAGAATTTAAAAAAAAAAACAAATATTTTATTTACATGAATTTCTGCTCTATCCTAAGCGGGCTAAAGGAAAAATGCTATCAAGTACTAACTGCACAAAATTTTAAGGATTCTGTTATAGTATCTTTTTCTACTCGTAATAGGTGTAAGGAGGATTATACAAAACAGAACAAATTAACTGGTAATGGACTTTTGAATAAATTGTTACATTATGGAGCTAGTATTATATGTAAGAGATCATTTTTTGTTACTTTATTTATCTAATATTTTTTTATAATTTTATACAAAAAATATATATATATATATTATATAATGCCATCTATTGATAATATTAGAAATAATATATTAAATAATAATTACGATTTATACAAAGAAAAAATCATACGAATTAAGAAAAATAATAATAAAATTAATATTCCAGATAATGTTATAAATAAATTATCAAGTGATCTACAAAAATTAAGTTATGTTATTGCTTTAACAAATATATTTTCAAATAAAGATACAATAAATAAAAAAGGGTTTTTAAAAAAATTAACAAATGAAATTAATACTGTTACACAATTTAATTTCTCAAATAATGACACTTTTAATCTTCTTAAAGAATCAATAAATGTTAAAAAAAATTTATCAGTATTAACTGATAATAAGTACGTTGAAAATAATATTATTACTATGAAAGGTGGATTCTTTAGTATGTATTTCGGATGGAAAGAAGATACAGGATTTTTTTCCAAAACTTTAGATATTGTTACATTAATACTTGATTTTGCAGGAATTATCCCAGGAATTGGCCTACCCCTTGACGCAGCTAATATTATTTTAACAGCAATTAAAGGTAATTATATTCTCGCTGCAATTACTTTTATTAGTTTAGTACCAATTGTCGGCACATTTGGACCTCTTATTAAAGCTATATATAAACAATGGTCTAGAAATAAAGAAGTATGGGCTAAGGATAAACAAGCAAAAGAAGAGAGTAAAAATAAGAAAAAGAAAAAAAAACAAAATGAAGAAGAAAATGATAATGATGAAGAATACTATGATGATGAAGAATATGATGAAGAATATTATGAAGATGAAGATTATGAAAATAAATAAGTATAATTAAAATAATAGAAATATTATTATTTTAATTATTCATCATAATCTTCATAATCTTCATAATCTTCATCATATTCGTCATCATATTCTTCATCATATTCTTCATCATCATAGTATTCTTCCTCTTCTTCCTTAGGTCCATCAATCTCTTTGAAAAACATATTATATCCTATTTTTAAAAATGGCCCAACAGTACCCATAATAGGAATTAAACTTACTAAACCGATTCCAGCCATAATAAATTTTTTTCTTAATAAATTTATTAAAATATTTATGCCATCAAAAGCAATCCCAGCAGCTGGTACCATTCCAGCAACGTCTAACATTATATTTAATATATCTAATGCCTTATCCATTGTTTTAGTTTCTTCTTTCCATCCTAATACACCACCCTTCATATTTATTAAATTATTCTTAAATTTTTTGCTCTTATTTAATTTTATATATTCTTTATTATATTTTATAGATCCTTTCATTAAATTAAAAGTATCTAATGTAGTAAATTTAAATTTTGTTACTGTATTTATTTCATTTGTAATTTTCTTTAAAAAACCTTTCGTATTTATAGTATTTTTATTAGAATATACATTTATTAACAAATTCACATAATTTAACTTTTGTAAATCTTGTGCTAAATTATTAACTTTATTATCTGGTATAGAAATATTTTTATTATTCTTTTTAATTAATAAAATTTTTGACTTATAATTTTCGTATTTATCATTTAATATATTATTTCTTATATTCTCCAATGACATATAATATAATATATATATTAAATTTTATACTTTATTGATTTTTTACTACTACTTTTCGGTATATCCTTTATTATTTCATTTCCATCTTTATCTTGAGTTATTAATTGATAATTTTCATTAACTTTACCATTATCATTTGTTGTTACCTTTTTCTCAGTTACTAAATTCCCATCAGTATCTCTTTTTGTTGTTATAAATGATGAATGTTTATAAAAATTATTATTATCAGCAATTTTCATATTTGATATGTCAGGTAAATTATCAAAAAAATTTAATTTATCAAATATCCCAAAAGGATTTGTCATTATTTGTGGTGCTAATACTTGTCTATTATCAAGATAATCATCCAATCTTCTTCTACTATGATAATCATTTAAAAAACTGTATGCCTCTTGTAAATTACCCAATTTTTGTTTCTTCTCATCTGAAGACATCTTTGATTTATTTATTTTCCCTATTAATTCCTTTGTAACTTTTTTTAAGTCATCATTTGATACTGAACTATTTACTCCTAAAAATTTATAATAATTTTTCATATATATGTTTTATATATAAAAAATTTTTTATTTATTTTCTAATTGTTTATTATCCATATTTAAAAAATCTGTATTTACCTGATCCATTTCAAATGGAAAATTAGAATCTTCTAAATTATCGTTACTTACTGGTTGTGGCCCTGCATCATTATATTCTAACTTACCTAATCCCTCAAAATTACCAACTTTATTATAACTTTCTAATTGTGGTACTCCTTTTACATCTTTACATGAACTTTCTCTATCGTTCCTTAAATAAATTTGTTTATCTTCAAATTGCCTACATGTTAATCTATCTTGACCAACTTGTCTATATGATTTTTTGTCATCTTCTTTACATGCTTTATTTTGATATCTATTTACATCATTTAATACCTTGGTGTTAATATTACAGTGTTCTTCCTTTGAAGTCATATTTAGAACTCCATCTTTAAATGTTTCTGTATTTCTTAATTGCAAAAATACAACTAATAGAAGTATACCAATTAAAATAAATTTAGTATCCATATATATATATAATATATATGTTTTTTAGACTATATGTTTTAATTCAGCAAAATTTCAATACATTTAATGTTATTGGAATATATTCCTATAATGAAGCCTTAAACAAAAAAAACGAGCTATCTTTCAAATCCCCATTACACTATACTATTCAAGGTCCTTTTGATTATTATAATAACAATATATATCCATTAGAAAATCAAATTAGTCCGTTTTTACAAAAAAACTCAAATGATTTTAAACCACCTTTTCTTATCAATTCTATCGATATGAATCATCCTGATAGAATGGATGAAAATTAAACTTAAAAGAATATTACTTTATTTTTATATATATTATAAAAAAAATGCAGGTAATAGGTTTATTAGGTCATCAAGGTGTTGGAAAAAATTATATCGCAGAGGTAATATTACCTCAATTATTATCCCAAAAAAATACAGTTATTTTGGCATTTGCCGATCATTTCAAAATTGATTGTATTACAAAACATAATGCAGAATTTGATAAAGTTTATGGTGAAAAAGATTTTAAAACCAGAAAATTATTACAAAAAGTAGGAACTGAGGAAGGAAGAGATATTTATGGATATGATATTTGGATTAAAACTCTAAATAACTGGATTAAAGTTTTAAATTCAAGAGGGGTCGAACGATTTATTATTAGTGATGTTCGATTTCAAAATGAAGCTGAATGGATTAGGTCAATAAATGGATATATCATTAAAATTAATGCACCACAACGATATCAAAAAAGGTTAGAAATAGAAACTAATAGTAATTTTGATAAAATAAATGAAATTATTAGTCACCCATCTGAAATCGGTATTGATACGCTAAAAATTTATGACATTTTAGTCTATAACGACTATTGTGATAATATTGAAGAACAAATTAAAAATAGTCAATTTTTAATGAATCTTTGAATTAAAATAAAACATTAATGCTGATTTATCTGCATCACAAATTGTATCACAATGCTTACAATCAATTAATTTATTATCAAATGCACAATGCACCATTGCTTTTCTCTTAGGACTAGAAACTATAAACGGTTCCAAATCCATTTTACATTTATCTAAACAATCACAAACGCTTACTTTCACAAACTGATGTTTACCCGAACAAAATTTTAATGTCCCTGCCAAACGTTTAATTAATGTCATCTTATATTTTAAAAAAAATGTCTAATTATTTATTAATAATATTTTTCAATTTTTATGCGTTTAAAATCACGATCCCCTTACCTATAAGAAATATGTAAATTTATAATATTTTTATTATTTTATAAATTTAACGTCTATATTAATTATTATTTCATTTATTACATAAATGCTTTACACTCTAAATTATATTACTTTATTGTTTAATATTTTATCATCTTAAAATTTATAGTTTTTAAAAGTTTGAAATTTATATTTTTAAAAAATGAAATACTTTTAAAATAATCTTGAATTCCCCCCCCCCTTTTTAGAATATTTGTTAAAAAAACTTGACAGTTTTATGATCTTACTTGACAGTTTTTTTATATAATTCATGATAGTAAATATACCATTAATATATTTTAATTTACACTGACAGTTTTTTTAGTCAATATTTGACAGTTTATGACAGTTTTATGACAGTTTTATGACTAAAAATACTTAAATAAATATATAAATTAATATAGTATAATGGTAAATTATGAATGTTATAGGTGTGGATACACCAATATTAATAAAACCAAAATTATAAATCATATTAATCGTAAACTAAGATGTAAACCTATTATAATGAATATTAATTTAGACCAATGTAAAGAATATATTATTGATGGATTAAGTTATAATGAATATTTAAATCTTAGTAAAAATCCTGCAAATCACTGTAAAAGTACTATAAATCACTGTAAAAGTACTGTAAATCACTGTAAAAGTACTGTAAATCACTGTAAAAGTATAGATTTAGATGAAAGTTCTATAGAAAGTTCAGATGATAGTTTTGAAATTGAAACAGACAATAAAAATAATTTAATTTGTCAATATTGTAATAAAACATTTACCAGAAAAGAAAATTTAGAAAATCATTTAAAAAAAAGTTGTAAAATGTTAAAAGATTTTAATAATATCTATGAATATGATGATAAAACATTAGGAAAGAATATTTATAAAGATAGTAATAATGCAGGTGATATTTATATAGTTCAAACAGATTATATTAATGATGATCATTATAAAATTGGGATAACAAATAATATTAAAAAAAGAATGGCTAGCTATAGATGCGGAAATACATATGAACCGCGATTACATTATTATATTTCTTGTAAGGATGTAAAATTAATTGATAATAAAATAAAGATAGATTTAGTTAAATATAATGTAAAAAGAGAAATATTTAAGGGTGATGTTATAGAGATAAAAAATAAAATAGTAGAAGTTATTAAAAAAGAATTTAAGATAAATAAAGTATATGTTCATGAACCAGATATTAAAATAGGTGATTTATCTGAATGTAGTCATTGTAACAAATGTTTTTATACTAAAAATGATCTATTTGATCATTTGAATACTTGTGAAGAATACAAAGAATATTTAAGTAAAAAAAAAGAAGGTAAATATGAATGTAAATATTGTGACAAAACATACTCAAGAATAGATAGTTTAAATAGACATTTGAAAATATGTAAAGAAAAGAAAAAAGATGATGAAGCTAAAAATTCAATGAATGAATTAGTAGATTTATTAAATAAACAAAACAATGAATTAAAAGAACAATTAGAGAAACAAAATAAGCAAATAGATGAATTAATAAAAAAAGCGGGTATAAATAATAGCACAATAACTCAAAATATTCAAAATAATATAAAAATACTTGCATACAAAGATACGGATGTAAGTAAATTAACAGATAAAGATATATTAAAATGTATGAATCATAGTAATATGTGTGTACCACATTTAATTAAAATGATTCATTTAGATCCTGAAAAACCTGAAAATCATAATATTT
>ERZ807291.2665-NODE-2665-length-26529-cov-7.243069_pt1 | contig 26529 bp, 19 predicted proteins | sample MGYA00521257_ERZ807291 | MGnify/ENA primary metagenome ERZ807291 (study PRJEB31413, sample SAMN03169783) | marine metagenome | biome: Marine; feature: Water; material: Subsurface seawater | place: North Sea | collected 2011-04-28 | depth 1 m m ... | reverse complement strand
CTCGGCCTCCTGCTCCCAAAGCAGGCGCGCTAACCAGACTACGCTACGTCCCGTGAAAAGAAGATTGTTTATAAAGTTGAAATTTAACATTGGCAAAGAAAATTGTTTTAAATTTTGTATTCATAGATTTTATCTTTTTTCAGATTGCCCATATCTCATATCAACATATCATGATATGTTGATGCGTTTATGAAAGATTTTTCCAAACAAAGACCCACTGAAACAGAGCTAAAGTCCCTTCTTGACCAAAGAATTTTAATTTTGGACGGAGCCATGGGCACCATGATCCAGCAAGAAAAACTTGAAGAGCAAGACTTCCGGGGCGACTTTTTTAAAAACCATCATGGGGAATTAAAAGGGAACAATGACCTTCTCAGTCTTACGAGACCTGATATTATTCGTAATATCCACAAATCCTATTTTGATGCCGGTAGTGACTTGGTGGAGACGAACACCTTCAGCGGCACCAGTATTGCGATGGCAGACTACAACCTGGAAGAAATAGTAAAGGATATAAATATTGCATCGGCGAAACTTGCCCGGGAAGCCGCAGATCAGGCGATGCAAAAAGATCCCACAAGACCAAGATTTGTGGCAGGTGCAATAGGCCCCACTAACCGTACCGCCTCTTTATCCCCTGATGTGAATGATCCATCCCTACGAAATGTTACTTTTGATGAATTAGTTGAGGCTTATTACAACCAGATTGAAGCACTGGTTGAAGGTGGCGTTGATATTTTAATGCCCGAAACAACCTTTGATACCCTCAACCTAAAAGCAGCTATTTTCGCGATTGAAAACTTTTTTGACCACTCGGGCAAAAGGCTTCCGGTGATCATGTCGATCACCATAACTGACGCATCGGGCCGTACCCTTTCGGGGCAGACAACCGAAGCATGCTGGAATTCTATTGCCCATGCGAAACCGCTTGGCGTGGGGCTCAATTGTGCTCTCGGTGCTGATGCCATGCGGCCATACCTTCAAGCATTAGCCAAAAATGCAGATTGCTATGTGCATTGCTACCCCAATGCAGGTCTACCGAACCCCCTTGCACCAACCGGATATGACGAAAAGCCTGCAGACACCGCAGGTTCTCTCTTCACATTTGCTGACGAAAAACTGCTCAATATGGCAGGTGGTTGCTGTGGGACTACTCCGGACCATATCCATGCCATTGCTGAAAAACTTTCCCAAGCAGAGCCCCGAAAGCCAGTCGTCACCGACCCAGCCCTTCGTCTTAGCGGTTTGGAACCCTTTGAATTAAAAGGGGAAGTTACATCTCTAACCATGGTGGGCGAACGAACGAATGTGACGGGTTCTCCTCGCTTTCGAAAACTCATTGAGAACGAAGATTATGATTCTGCCCTGAAGGTGGCCAAACAACAGGTGGAAAATGGGGCAAATATTTTGGATGTAAATTTTGATGCGGCTCTCCTGGACGGGGAAGCCTGCATGAGCAAATTTCTTAACCTTGTAGTTTCCGAACCCGATATTTCCCGGGTTCCCATAATGATCGATAGTTCGAAGTGGTCGGTTATTGAAGCAGGCCTCAAGGTCATACAGGGAAAATGTATCATCAACTCAATTAGCTTAAAAGAGGGAGAGGAAACATTTAAACAACATGCCCGCCTTGCAATGAGGTATGGTGCCGCGGTCGTCGTGATGGCCTTTGACGAAAATGGACAAGCTGCTACCTACGATGAAAAAGTTCGGATTTGCGAACGTGCCTACAATATTTTGGTAAAAGATGTAGGCTTCCCGCCGACGGATATTATTTTTGACCCCAATGTATTAACCCTTGCAACTGGCATGGATGAACACAACGCCTACGGATTGGATTTTATTGATGCGGTGAGGGAAATCAAAAAACGTTGTCCTCATGCCCGCACCAGTGGAGGAATCAGTAATGTTTCCTTCTCTTTCCGTGGAAATAACCTTGTTCGTGAAGCTATGCATGCGAGCTTCCTATATCATGCCTGTCAGGCTGGTTTAGACATGGGTATTGTCAATGCAGGTATGCTTGCAGTGTACGACGAAGTTGAAGAAGGGCTCCGGTCTAGGGTGGAAGCCGTCGTTTTAAACCAGTCAAAAGACGCCGGAGAAAATCTCCTGGAGTATGCGGAGAAAATCAAAGATAAAAATGCGAGTCGCACCTCTGAGGGGCCCGATCTTTCATGGAGGAATAAACCTGTTGCGGACAGACTTACTTACTCCCTTGTTAAAGGAATTGGGGATTATGCCGAAGAGGATGCAGAAGAGGCCAGGTCACTACTGGGCCGACCTCTTGATGTAATTGAAGGTCCCTTGATGGACGGCATGAAAGTCGTGGGCGGGCTTTTTGGAGAAGGGAAGATGTTCTTACCTCAGGTGGTTAAAAGTGCAAGAGTGATGAAAAAAGCTGTGGCGTACCTCGAGCCTTTCATGGAAGCTGAGAAAGATAGTTCAGGCTCCGGAAAAAGAGGGACCATGGTGATTGCCACGGTGAAGGGAGATGTCCATGATATTGGCAAAAATATTGTTGGTGTTGTGCTAGCATGTAACAACTGGGATGTGATTGATTTGGGGGTCATGGTTTCCTGCAACAAAATCCTTGAAGCTGTACGCAAACATAATGCTGATATTCTCGGCTTGAGCGGACTCATCACCCCTTCACTCGATGAAATGATTCACAACGCCCAAGAAATGCAAAAAGCGGGGCTTACCATCCCACTTCTGATTGGTGGAGCTACCACTAGCAGGGCTCATACCGCTATCAAAATTGCTCACCATTATGATAATGCTGTAGTCCAGGTACCGGATGCGTCTCTTGTGGTCAATGTTTGTAATGACTTAACTCAGCAAGATAAAAAAGAAGAATTTGTCGCCAAACTCAAAAAAGACCAAAAGAAGACCAAAGAAGAATATGAAAAACGAGGTGAAAGGAAACTTGTATCTCTTCTGGATTCTCGAACAAAAGGTCCAATCATCGACTGGGGAAAGCAAGAAATTGCTCAACCCTTTCCCGAAAAACTTGGCGTACACAGCTTCCAGGCTGATTTAGAAGAAGTGCTCGAATATTTTGATTGGTCTCCATTCTTTTGGTCTTGGGAGCTAAAAGGTAAATATCCTGATATTTTTGAACGCAAAGGGGTAGGCGAAGAAGCCAAAAAACTTTTTGAAAATGCACAGGACTTACTCCAGGAAATCATTCGAGATCAAGCATTCCAGTGCAAAGCTGTTGTCGGGCTATGGCCCGCCCACTCCCTGGGTGATGATGTAGTAGTATTTGAGGATACCGAAAAGACAAAAAAGCTGGGTACCTTTCATTTCCTAAGAAGGCAGCAGCCTATGGCGAAAAAGGCTCATTTATGTCTCTCTGACTATATTGCTCCCCGGGACTCTGGAAAAGTTGACTACCTTGGTGCTTTTGCAGTGTGTGCGGGGTCAGGAGTCGAAAAAATGGCTCAGTCTTTTGAAGAGCAAAATGATGATTATTCTTCGATTATGGTCAAAGCCCTGGGTGACCGTTTTGCCGAGGCAATGGCGGAGCTTGCTCATAAGAAGGTTCGTGAATGGTGGTCCTACGGGATGAAGGAGAACCTAAGTAATGAAGAACTTATTCAGGAAAAATATCAAGGAATTAGACCTGCCTGCGGCTACCCAAGTCAACCAGACCATACTGAAAAGGATACAATTTGGGAGCTACTTTCCGTGGAAAAGAATATTGACCTGGAATTAACAGAATCCCGGGCAATGAATCCTGGATGTTCTGTATCGGGTCTTTATTTCTCAAACCCGCAAGCTTCCTATTTCAATGTGGGCAGCTTGGGAAGAGATCAAGTGGAGGACTATGCCTTGCGAAAAGGCTGGAGCAAAAACGAGGCGATGAAATGGTTACGCCCGAATTTAGGCTTTGAGGAATAAGCTTTCGTTCCTTTGGCGTTGCAGGATGCCTTGGTCAAAACTAGATATAGCGAAATGAAGGTAATGTCTCCCTTGGAGGAAATTCGACACTCAGCTGCTCATGTACTCGCAACCGCGGTTCTTCGGTTGTATCCCAATACCAAGCTTGATATTGGTCCCCCCACTGACTCAGGCTTCTATTATGACTTTGATTCGGAAATCCCCTTCACGCCAGAGATTATTGAGGAGATCGAAGCGGAGATGAAGAAAGTTATCAAGGAAAACCAACGTTTTCAAAGACTGGAAGTGTCCCGTGATGAAGCCATTACCATCATCCGCGAGATGGGACAGGAAACTTACAAGCTTAGTCGACTGGATGATATTCCCGAAGGGGAAGCTATCTCTTTTTACCAAAATGGTGAATTCAAAGACCTGTGTGCTGGGTCTCATGTTGGTTACACCAAGAAAATAAAAGCGTTTAAACTTTTAAATGTGGCTGGCTCCTATCACAGAGGAGATTCATCCAACAAACAACTGCAACGGATTTATGGAACTGCTTTTGCCACTAAAGACGAACTTAGTGCATATTTAACCCAAATCGAAGAAGCGAAAAAAAGAGATCACCGAAACCTCGGTCGAGATCTAGGTCTTTTTCATATCGATGATATGGTTGGGCAAGGCTTGGTGTTATGGAAACCTAATGGGGCAATCATCCGTCAGGAGTTGGAAAACTTCATATCCAAAGAATTAGCCAAACAAGGATATTCTCAGGTATACACTCCCCACATTGGCAAACTTGACCTTTACCGAACCTCTGGACACTTCCCTTATTATCAAGACTCTCAGTATCCCCCTATCATTCACCGGGAATGCCTCAATGAACTTGCCTCGGAAGGATGTTCATGCTCCGACTTGTCGAATAAATTGGAAGATGGGGAAATAGAAGGATATTTACTCAAACCGATGAATTGCCCGATGCATATCCGTATTTTCAATTCTGAACAGCGATCCTATCGGGACCTGCCCATTCGTCTCGCGGAATTTGGTACGGTTTACAGGTGGGAGCAATCCGGGGAGTTGAATGGAATGACCCGTGTTCGTGGTTTCACCCAAGACGATGCACACTTGTTCATTAGGGAAGACCAATTACAAGATGAGATCCAGGGCTGCCTGGGGCTCGTAAAACTTGTATTTTCCATCCTGGGTATGGAAAGCTATCGGGTAAGGGTAAGCCTGAGAGATCCGGAATCAGATAAATATGTTGGCCGTTCAGATGCCTGGGACAAAGCAGAAAATGCTCTCCGCCAAGCCGTTAGAACCTTGGGGGTGGAGTATGAAGAAGAGATCGGAGAAGCCGCATTTTATGGCCCAAAAATAGATTTCGTGGTAAAAGATGTAATTGGTCGCGAGTGGCAACTCGGTACTGTGCAGGTTGATTACAATTTACCAGAGAGGTTTAAGCTTTCGTATGTGGGGTCAGACAACCAAGACCACCGGCCGGTGATGATCCACCGTGCTCCTTTTGGGTCGATGGAAAGATTTTGCGGTGTTTTAATCGAACATTTTGCCGGCAATTTCCCAACCTGGCTGGCACCGGAGCAAGTTCGAATCCTTCCCATGAATGATGACTTGCTCGATCATGCAGATCAATGCCTGGCCAAGTTCAAAGACTCTGGTATCCGTGCCTCTGTTGACCGCCATTCTGCAAAATTGGGTGCGAAAATCAGAAAAGCCGAAACGGATAAAATCCCTCACATGATCATCCTTGGAAAAAGGGAAGCAGAAGAAGGTAAGGTATCCGTTCGATCCCGCAACAATCCCTCCTTAGACGGAACCTGTGATCTGATGGATTGCGTTGGGAAAATTAAGCTCGAGATCCAGGAAAAAACTCTACCAAGTCGTAGAAAACCTGGGTAAGAGTATTGTAAATCCGATTTTCTTATTTGGCTCTTTATTTTGCCTTAGGCCTGCAAATAGATAAAACTAGGATCGTGATGAATAGGATCTCAAATTGCTTAACTTTGCTTTTTGCAACCCCTTGTATTTTATCCATCCGAGTTTACCAAAAGCTATCACCCATCAAGCAGGTTCTACTTGGTCCATACGCCAGATGCAGATTTTACCCAACCTGCTCTGAGTACTCTCTTGATTGCTTTAAGTACTTACCCTTTCACACTGCCGTGAGAAAAACCCTTTTTCGGATCGCTCGCTGTAATCCCACCAACCCGGGTGGCTACGACCCTTTATTTCCAGAGAAACCTAACTCTGAATCCTGCCCAAATCAAAAATGAGCAAAACCCTCCACCCTGCTCCGAATATTTGTGACCAAGACACTGACTTTGGTCCTTTTGTGACCCAGACGGTTAAGGAGGTAAAACGCTGCGGTAAATCAAGATTTTTATCACTGACAATAGAAACTGGCTATGCCGACCCTTTGGCTATTTTAGAGGAAAATTACATTAAAGATGAAGCCGTCTGCTACCTCGAGCGCCCCAGCCAAGAATTCTCAATTGCTTGCGGAGAGTTTTTAGCTCACGCTTCATTTGATGGCGAGAATCGTTTTTACAAAGCCCGTGAATGGTCGAAGTCTATTCTTGGCCAAACCCTAGTATCTGGCGACAGCTCTCTTCCTGGAACTGGTCCTACCCTATTCCTTGCCGCCAACTTTGAATCCACCTCCACATCAATCAACACGCCACCTCCGCTGCAAATTTTCTTACCCCATTGGCAGATCATTCGAAAAGGGGGCACTCATTTTCTCATCGTTAACTTAAAAGTTACCCCTCTTTCATCCACGGAAGAATTACTTCGTACAATCTCAAACAGAATTTCGATTACCAAAAAAACGAAAATTCAATCCGAGCGTTGTCATGATTTACAAAAATTTACCTTAGGGAAACCTCGCGAAAATTTCGCCTATGAAAAAGCGGTCGAGGAAGCTCTTACACAGATAGAGGCTGGTAAACTTTCTAAAATTGTACTTGCCCGACAACTGACTTTTAAAACTCAGGGCACACTTCCTCCATTTTCTTTGGCTCACCTCCTCAGAGAAAGATTCCCGGACTGCTTTTCCTTTTGCCTTTCTACCCCAAAGGCAGGGATGATGGTCGGAGCCACTCCGGAAACCTTGCTACGCTCTTCGGGTCAATATCTGGAGACAGAAGCGGTAGCCGGGTCCGCCCCACGGGGACCTTCTGCCGGTAAAGACGCACACTGGGGGAAAACCTTACTCGCTCGAAAAAAAGAAGTCCACGAACACCGAGTGGTGATTGACAGTATTTTAAGGCGCTTACATTCAATCGGCTTGGCTGAATGCACCAAGGGCAAGTCTCGCCTGCTCCGGCTTGCCAACCTCCAGCACATCCGCACCCCACTTCGGGTGAAATCTAATGGTAAAACTCACCCCCTCGATGCAGTTGCGGCCCTTCACCCCACCCCTGCCATGGGAGGTTCGCCACGGGAGGATGCTCTTCCTCTGGTGCGGAAATTGGAAAATGAGGATCGAGGCTGGTACTCTGGTGTCACTGGCTGGTTTGACCATCGGGGACGGGGAGAATTTGTAGTCCCCATACGTTGTGGGAAAATCTCTCCGTCCGAAATCACCCTTTATGCCGGAGCAGGAGTCGTGGCTGGATCCAACCCCCAGCAGGAAAAAATTGAAACGGATTGGAAATTGCAAGCTATGCTTGATGTCATTACTGGAAAATCTGATTTTTCTGGTTCTGTATGAACGAAAGCGAAAATCGCACTGCAGAAAACAACCGCTTATGGGGAGAAGTGGTGGCTGACTTTTTTTATGTAAATAAAATCCACCACGTGTTCTTTTCCCCAGGCTCACGCTCAACGCCCCTGATTCTTGCTCTCGAGCGAAAAAAAGACATTGAATGCATTCCCATTCTCGATGAGCGCACGGCTGCTTTTGTCGCCTTAGGAAAAAGTAAGTACATTCGAAAACCCACGGCCTTGCTTTGCACTTCAGGATCTGCTCCGACGCATTGGTTTCCCGCAGTCACCGAAGCTCATTATTCAGGTATCCCCCTTCTTCTTTTGACTGCCGACCGCCCCCCTGAACTACAAAACTGCGGAGCGGGGCAAACCATTGACCAAGTTAATCTTTTTCAAAAGTTTGTCCGTGGCTTTCATCAATCTCCACTTCCAGATTCCGGGAAAGATTCAATCAAAAAACTGGAAACGCTCTTGCAGACGGCCTACCTCCAGTGCCTTGGACAAAACCCTGGTCCCATACAGATAAATTTCCCCTTCCGAGAACCTTTCTTTTCCCCAAACAAATCTCCTTGTTCCATCAAGACCGACACAAAGCCCGTGGAGGCACCTCATACAGAATACAAAGATTCCATCCGGGATGTATCCGCTCTTGCAAAAGGGCACAAAAAAGTCCTCATCATTGCCGGTGAATTTGCTCCCTCAAGTCCTTTATTATCTCTGCTTGAAAAATATCCTGTGCCGGTCCTATGTGATGCCCTCAGCCCCTTGCGGAATGCTTCCTTCAAGACCTTAATCTTACGGTACGAACAACACATCAGGAATCAGTCTCTACAGATCAAACTTCAACCTGAGCTTATCATCACCCTTGGACCATTACCTACATCGAAAAAATTAAGAGCCTGGATCGAGCAAACGAAAGCAGAACGAATCATTATCGAACCTCGGGGTGTAGAGGTGGACCCTTTGGGTTCGCCGAGCCATCATTTACAATTGGATTACCATTGTATCCAGAAATTAGAACTGTCAGAACCAAACACGGCTTGGGTACAGGCATGGATGGAGGCGGAAGATAACATTGAAAATAAACTTCATGGTCAGCTTGAAAGTGAAAATACTCTCCATGAAGCAAAGCTAGCCCGCACACTTTCAGATATCTTACCCGATGATGCAGTTCTCCATGTAGCCAACAGCATGCCCATCCGGGACCTCGAATGGTTTTGGAGACAAAAATCTTCCAACCGTCAACTTTTTGGTAATCGTGGAGTCAATGGAATTGATGGGACTTTAGGGACTGCCCTTGGTTTGGCACACCAGTCTGGGAAACCAACTTTTTTACTCACAGGCGAGCTTGCTTTTTTACACGACTCCAATGCCCTCCTCTTTTCAGATCACTTCAAGGGAAGTCTTACTGTGGTGCTGATAAATAACCATGGAGGAGGTATCTTTCACCATCTCCCTATATCTCAACAGCCAGAGTTTCAAAAATGTTTTCTAACACCACAAAGCTGTGACTTTTCTAAACTATGTGAAGCTCATGGATTGAATTATCACCTTATCCAAACATGGCAGGCTTTTGAGAAACTGGTCCAAGTGCCCTTCCCCCCGGGAATTCGAATTTTGGAGATCCCAGTTGACCGCGAACACTCCTTTGAAAAAAGGAACCACTATTTGAACATTCAGTAAATCATGCCTGAACTTGCAGAAGTAGCCTATGCCTGTTCTCTTTGGAAACCTGGAATCAATAAGCAAATTATAAAGGTTTACCTCAATAAATCATCCCGTGTTTTTAGGGGTTGTGATACAGAATTATTGGCCCAAGGAATTGCAGCTAAAATTTTAAAACAGTCATCAACGCATGGGAAACAAATGCTATTCCAATTTTCGGGAGACAGATGGCTGGGTCTTCACCTTGGCATGACCGGAAGCCTCTCCATGGGACCATCATCCTATCAACCCGTAAAGCATGATGCTCTCGTCTTATATCAGTCGAAAGCAAGCCTCATTTTCAAGGATCCTCGCCAATTTGGTAAAATCCGACTGCACCTGGGGAAAACCTCTCCCTCATGGTGGGATGACTTACCTCCTTCCATATTGAGTAAAGAGTTTAAAAAACAAACGGTCCTGAAGGCCCTTTTAAAGCATGCAAAACGACCCGTCAAGGCACTGCTCTTAGATCAAAGATATTTTCAGGGGATGGGTAACTGGATGGCAGACGAAGTTTTATGGAGAACAGGAATTCACCCGGCTTCCCGGTGTGGACAGATTGATGAAACCGCAGCCAATGATTTATTTACAAAAATTTTGTTCGTCGCGAAAGGTGCGATGAAATCTGTCGGAGAAAATGGTGGTGACCCACCCAAGGGTTGGCTTTTCCATGCCCGGTGGAAAGATGGCGGGGTTTGCCCTAAAACAGGAAAAAATCTTCGAAGAGAAAAAATTGGCGGGCGAACAAGTTGCTGGTGCCCGGATTCTCAAAAATTCAGCTAGCCTATCTTTCTCAATTTTTCTGCGGTTTGCTTATCTTGCGTAATTTGTTCCTTGAGCGATTCCAGCGATTCAAATTTCTGTTCGTGGCGGATAAATTGCAAAAGTTGCATACTGATTTCAATGCCTGCCTTCCAGATATCAGGGTTCAATGAACCCAATGCATGAATCTCAAGCTTTGGTATCAAGGCTTCTGACTCCAGCGTTGGCCGAAGGCCATAGTTGGCAACCGCATAAACTTCTTTTTCCTCTGTGTTTACAGTGCCTGCATATACCCCGTAAGCAGGTTTCGCCTCTGGGTTCCAATCGACATTCAGAGTAGGAAAACCAATGGTCCGCCCCATGGCTTTGCCAGGCTTAACGACTCCTTTTATCCTGTAAGGAGAACCTAGCATTTTGTTCACTTGCTCGATCTTACCCTGGGTCAACGCCATCCTTATCCTCGAACTACTCACCGGCTCCGTACCCGACGTTTTTGAATCAATAATATGCACATTGACTCCCTTTAGTTTACCCGATTTGAGCAAAAATTGGCTATCCCCCACTCTTTTTTGGCCAAACCTAAAATTCTGCCCAACACAGATCCCCACCAGGGATGGAATGAGTCCTTGTAGAAATGCTATAAAATCTTTGGCTTCTACATTTGCCAATTTTTGGTCAAATCTTCGCATAACCACCCCACTTACCCCATACTGAAGAAGCATCTTTGCCTTGGTCTGTGAATCCATAATCAAAGGAGGTTGATCACCCGGTCTTAAGAAAGAACCTGGATGCTCGGGAAAAGTAAAAGCCACAGGAATTGCGTTCATTGCTCTGGCAACCTTGGTGGTTTCTTCCAAGACAGCTTGATGACCCAGGTGGACGCCGTCAAACATCCCAATCGATAATACGACCGGGTTTCCCTTTTGGCTTTCTCCAAATTCTTTAATGGAGGAGAATATCTCCATCACATTTTAAAGGACATGGGAAGGAACCGCTTCACGGATGGGAATCAACCGGTTCTGAATATCACCCAAAGTCATGTCTTGGATATCTTGCAAAGGCTTTGCTTGATCGATTGAAAATTGATCAATTTGGGTGCGACGCAAAGAACTCATATGAGCGCCGCAATTTAAATTTTGACCAAGATCATGGAGCACGGTACGGACATAAGTACCCTTACTACATGACATAAAGAAGCCGCCCTTCGGAGAATCCCACTGTGTCAGTTTTAATCCACTTATTCTGATAAAACGTGGCTCTCTTTCAACAGTTTTTCCCTTGCGAGCCATTTTATAAAGCGGGACACCATTAATCTTTTTAGCAGAAAACATAGGAGGTGTCTGGTACTGATCACCCAAAAAACCTTCCATTTCTTTCTTAATCTGCTCAGCCGTCAAATCTGCCGGTACAGGTTTTTTCTCAACTACATCACCATCTGCATCCTGACTATCTGTTTCTAGACCAAGAATAAATTCCCCTTCATAGCTTTTATCGAGACTTATGAGAAACTGGGAGACCTTGGTGGCTTTGCCAATCAACATGATCATTAAACCAGTGGCAAGTGGATCCAAGGTTCCAGCATGCCCGATTTTCTTCATCTTTAGTTTGCGACGCAGTCGATCTACAATGTCATGAGAGGTAATACCGGAAGGCTTGTCCACTAAAAGAATTCCCTCAAAAACTGGCTCTTGGATATTAGCCATTTTTAAAATCCCTTTCCGTTTACAACTTCAAGGTGCTGCCCAATGGCAGTCACAAGTTTTGGATAAAAATCGTCAAATGGACAATCCACATTGAAACCTGCAGCACAGGCATGGCCTCCGCCGTTAAATTCTTTTGCCAATATATCCACCCGAAATCTTTTGTCTTTGGCCCGAAAACTTCCTTTTAATTTCCCTTTTCTGTTTTCAACCAGCACCCCTATCTCCACACCCTCCAGGGACCGGGCATAATCGACAAAATCCTCGGCATCCTCGGGCTTAGTTCCGGTTTCTTGGTAAAAATCTTCATGAATACTTCCGATGCATACCCGATCCTTAAATTCCATACGAAAACTGGCAAGAAAGCGCTGCAACAACTGGATCCGACCAGGTTTTTCTCGCTCATATAACTCATGAGCTACTTGCGAAGGGGAACAACCGGCGTCACACAACCGGCGGCAAACCTCAAAAACAGAAGCATTTGTACCCGCATAACAAAATTGACCCGTGTCCGTGCATATACCCAAGTACAAAGCTTCCGCAGTTGTTTTATCCACTTTGTATGCACAATCAAAAAAGAATTTGGAAAGGATTTCCCCTGTTGCGGATGCATCGGATAGCACAAAATTATGTTCCGCAAAATGAGTATTAGAAACATGATGATCAATATTTAAGAAAACCTTAGGGAAGCGATCTTTTAAGTGCTCTCCAACTCTTGCATGATCGGCACAGTCAACGGTTACGATGATGGCATTGGAGTCCTCTATATCCTCAGGTCTAAGTAAGGAGGTGTCACCCAAAAATTTCTGCAAGGTTCGCGGTGCCGGATCAGCGTTCACCGCACGGGCATTGACGCCAAGAGATTGGAGTACACGAGTAAGAGCAACTTGAGAGCCAATACAATCCCCATCGGGTCTGCGGTGACCGAGCACAAGTACGGATTCACCTTTAAGTTTATCAAGCGTTTGAGAAAAGGAAGCGGATTCCGAGAGAAAGGGCGTCATGTCCATGAAATTAAAGTAAACGATTCATCATAACAGAACCCATTGAAAAGGAAAAGCATGGAAAGACCTTACCGTCGCTCCAAAAAACCATCTTTATCCACATCTTTTACCTCTTCCAGAACTTCCTCACAAAAAACTCCTCTAAGCCGGAATCCAGCCGGTGTATGATGATACGACAACCCGGCCAGCAGGCGGCCATAAGTTCCCGCTTTAGACCCTGGCTGTTCGCTGCTCCCCGTTTCCATTCCGTTGATAAATGGGTCAGGCCCATTAATTGCAATGAGACCATTTTTATAGCTCGCTAACCCCTGCGTCACGACCTTGGGTAGATGCTGCATCTGAGCCAGGCTTTTGCAGACGAGGTAGCCCTGGTCGACTTGCCGAATCACACGATTATCCAATAGAGGAAACCAAGGAAACCATTGAGAAGCCCATGCCCCATCACCCTTGTCAATTAAGAGGCTCGGTCGATCCCATAAATTCATATTTTTAAGCCGACACCAATTTACATAAACCAAACGAGCCAGTTCCCGGTCACCATTCAAAAAATTTTCTACTTGTATCCCCCATTTTTTCATGAAATCAGGCAAACTCCCTCCCCCCTTTTGAAGACAGTTTAAAAACTCTGATTTCCTGAAAATATAGCCTTTCGGGTCCTGAAATAAAGGGGTGTCCTGAGAGGAAAAAATCTTTTTTTGGATCAGCTCTAATGGGTCCGCTCCATTGGTAATACGTTCAGCAAAAGCAAGCCTCCCAAGCTCGACCACCTCGGCCCTTACATCGGCAAGGGATACAACGGTCGGGTTTAAAGGCTTCCCCACAGACAGTTTGATTTTGTAGGGAAATGATAAAGGTTTTTTTATAAAAAATTTTCCTCTTTCCGGGCTGAATACTGACCCCCATGCATTATCTATGTGAATTGGCAATATGGGTACCCTTGCCTGCTGGGCAAGAAAGATTGATCCACGCATAAAGGAAAGGGTCAGCCCAAGCCTGGAAATCCCTCCTTCCGCAAAAACACAAAGGGGCGTGCCTGATTTTAATTGATGAACAGATTCTTTGATGCTCTTGAAAGACTTCTCTGTAGATACAGTAAGGGTTTGAGTGAGCTTAAAAACCGCACGCATTACTCTTGACTGGGCTAGACCGGAATAGGCGAGATAGCGAATTTTTCGGGGAAAAGCTGCCCCTATGAATACGGGATCTGCAAAGGACAGGTGATTGCATACCAAAAGACAGCCTCCTTGTGCGGGAAAGTTTTCCATTCCAGAAAATTTTATCCGGTAAAAAACCCGTAAAAACATATGCAACCAGGCACGGCAAAAATCCTCAAATAAATAATAGATAGTCACACACCCAATAATGAAAGCAGGGACCATGATTATGGCTAGTTCCTGTTTCGAACTTAAATGCAGCACCGTGGACAAGTATGTATGAAGTAAAATCATGCCGATGCTGAAAAGTTGAGTCAGTAAATTAGAAGCCGATAAAACCCGCCCCCGATGCCCCTCCTGGGCTTGATCCTGGAGATAAGCATTTAAGGGAACAAAAAACAAAGCCCCAAAAAAACCTAAGCCGAAACAACAAATCTCAAACCCAGTGGCCAATGGGTTCAAGTTATATAGTCCTACAAAAACAAGGGGCATACCCATTGCACCTATGGCAGACAATCCTAGTTCAATTCTGCCATGATTTAAATACGCGACATATAAACTTCCCACCATGATGCCTAAGCCTAGCAATAAAAACCAGTAGCCATAAAGAGAGCCCATTCCAATATCACCCGAAACCACTTCCCCGGACAATTTAACCAATACCAAGTAGAAAAAGCCCCCGACCCCCCAAAACCATGCATCTCCCAAAGCCGGGTAACGGAGCTTCTTTTTATTTAGAATATAAAACAAATCATGAAAGTGAAAAAGCAAAACCCTGGGATTAAAATTTTTCCGGCTCGCTGATGCCGTTTCCGGTATCGGCCAAGCAATGACCCAGGAAGCGAAAGCCAATGTAGCAATCAAGCCGCAGACCAGTGCGGCAGCTTGCCAACCACCGTGTTCCTGAACCAAAAGGTCAAAAACCAAAGCTCCGGAAAAAGCTCCACCAAGAATTCCCAGCATGGCAAGCATCTCCATAAACCCAACGGCTTTACCCAACCTGTTGGTTCCAACAAGTTCTTTCAAAATCCCCTTTTTAGCCGGAGAAAAGAAAGCCGACTGCACCGAAAGTAAAAAAAAACCTGCCATGGATAGCGTCAAACTTTGTATTACAAAAGCATAGCCAATGACCGCCAACCCAAGGAGTTGACCCAGTAACGCATAGCTTATTACTTTTTTTTTGGAAAACCGATCGGCTATCCACCCGGCAAACGGGGCAAAAACCACAAAAGGAAGAATCAGCAGAATTGAAACCTGTTGATTGATCGTGTCCATGGACGCTTTTCCAAATTGAACAGCAGCCATGAGCGGCAACATGGCTTTCATGGCATTATCATTGAAGGCACCTATGGTTTGAGATACCAGAAGCGGCCAAATCACGGGTAAAGGTTTTGTACTCTTCCCCTGTGTCACCTGCAAAATATAGCCTTTCCACGCATTGCATATTTTCTCACACCCACTTTTCGAATTGCCAAGAGAAATCGATTTGGGAAATCTCAAAATTATGGTCAAGCCTTACTTACTATCTTTGCTTCCACTGGGCTTTATTTCTCTCCAAGTTTCCGGGAAGCCCTTAAATGTATTGTTTATCTTTACCGATGATCATGCATACCAAGCCATTTCTGCTTATGGATCCAACCGAAACAAAACACCCAATATCGACCGACTTGCCGAAGAGGGTATGCTTTTTAACCGGGCTTTTGTCACGAACTCTATATGTGCTCCGAGTCGGGCAGTTATTCTCACCGGAAAGCATAGTCATCTAAATGGCCAACTTACCAACGGGCAGGAATTTGATGGGTCTCAGCCAACCTTTCCAAAACTTTTACAAAACCACGGCTATGAAACTGCTATCTTTGGGAAATGGCACTTAAAGAGTAAGCCCACCGGCTTTGATTTCTGGCAAGTCCTGCTAGGCCAAGGACCGTATTATAACCCTCCGATGAAGACCGCCAAAGGGGTTAAGAAAATCACTGGCTACACCACTGATATCATCACCGACATCACCCTGGATTGGCTTAAAAAGAAGAGAGACCCCGAAAAACCATTTTTTCTTATGAGCCAGCATAAAGCTCCCCACCGAAACTGGCAGCCTAGCCCAAAATATTTGAGTAAATATGATAATAAGGACATCCCTGAACCTAAAACCTTACGCGATTCCTATAAAAACCGATTGGGACCAGCATCCACCCAATCAATGACCATTGACCGTCACCTTTCCGCACACGATTTAAAGCTTACGCCTCCACACAACTTAAATAAGATACAAAAAGCTGCTTGGGATGCAGCCTATGGCCCTAAAAATCAACTATTCAAAAAGGCCAACCTCCAAGGTGATGAGCTCTTGAAATGGAAATACCAAAGATATGTAAAAGACTATCTTCGGTGTGTGGACTCCGTGGATGAAAATATCGGGCGACTCCTTGACTACCTGGAAGAAAGCGGACTGGCAGAAAATACGGTCGTAATTTATTCCTCAGATCAAGGATGGTACCTTGGAGAACATGGGTGGTATGATAAGAGGTGGATGTATGAGGAATCATTCCGTACGCCCTTAATTGTACGATGGCCCGGCGTTACTCCTCCCGCTTCCCAAAACTCTCAACTCGTACAAAACCTAGACTATGCCCAGACCTTTCTTGATATTTGCGGAGCTTCCTCTCCTCAAGATATGCAGGGAGCTTCCCTTGTGCCAATTTTGAAAGGCAAGAAACCCAAGGATTGGCGAAAGTCTTTATACTATCACTATTACGAATACCCAGGAGCCCATGATGTTCGTCGGCACTACGGTGTTCGGACTGATCGCTACAAACTTATTCATTTTTACAACATCGGAGGGTGGGAACTTTATGACTTAGAAAAAGATCCGTACGAATTAAATTCCCTTTACGGAAAACCAGGCCATGAAAAGCTTACCACCGATTTGAAGAAAGAATTGGCCAGTTTGCGCAGGCAATACCAAGTACCGGAAGACACCCGCCCCGTTACCCGGACAAAGAATACTCCAAAACCAAAAAACTGACCTTGTTAGCAAATTCCCTCAATGGCATGGGCAAGTTGGAAATCTTTGCCCGTCACTTTACCACCTGCATCGTGGGTCGTTAAGGAAAGTTTAACTTTATTGTAACAATTATAAATCTCGGGGTGATGATCGAGCTGCTCAGCCTCAAATGATAATTTTACTACAAATGAAATGGATTCTTTAAAATTGTGGAACTCTAGGTCTCGGCAAAGTTTATCATCCTCCCAACTCCAGTAGGGTAGATTCTTCAGCTGCATTTGGATTTCATTTTCGTTCATGGCTTGATTCATGAGGGAGTTTTTAGCTGATGCTTTCCTCGTTGTCAATTTACCCAGAAATGGTTGATATGTAATTTTTAATGAATCCATTCACCGCGGAAGAAACTTTAAAGCTGCCCAAACATGTTGCCATCATCATGGACGGAAATGGCCGCTGGGCACAGGCTCGGGGGAAGCCCCGGCTTTTTGGCCATCGTAACGGCGTGGAAAATGTGCGGAGTGTGGTTAACACGGCACGAGAACTGGGCATCCCCTATGTCACCCTTTACGCTTTTAGCCAAGAAAATCAAAGCCGGCCGGTTGCAGAAAAATCTGGCTTGATGAAATTACTTGAAGAATTCCTTAAGCTCGAACTCAAGTCCATGATGAAGGATGGAATTCGCTTGCGGGCGATTGGTGACCTGGATGGGCTCCCCCCCTTTGCCAAAAAAGCAGTCGAGGAAACGATTGAACAGACCCGTGGAAACAAAGACTGGAACCTTACTCTGGCTCTCAATTATGGAAGTCGTCAGGAAGTAATCTCGGCGGTAAAATCCATTATTAAGAGCAATGACATTAAACCTGAGGCATTCAAGTGGGACGACTTCTCCCAACATCTTCAAACCAAGGACCTTCCGGACCCTGACCTGATCATCCGTACCTCTGGGGAATTTCGCCTCAGCAATTTCTTACTTCTTCAAGCCGCCTATGCGGAGATATTTGTCTCTCCACTTCATTGGCCGGAATTTAATCGTGGTGCCTTTATCGGATCTTTAAAAGACTATGTTCACAGGGAACGACGGTTCGGGAAAACTCATGAACAAATTGCCTCTGTCACCTAAATATTCAACTCATGATCATCCGTACTATTTCCACCCTTTTTCTTTGGACCCTCATGGGAGGTATCGTCTTTGCTAGCAAAGAGACAGGTGCCATGTGGATCCTCAACCTCTGTGCCACGCTTACTCTTTTTGAAATCTACACGATCTTAGGTAGGTTAGGTTTTGCAGCCAACCGCATGTCAGGCATGGTCACTGGAGGCTGTATGATACCCATTGCCTTTTACTTTCCCGGGGCAGGCGTGGATGTGCTCGCCATCGGTGCCCTTCTAACCTCGGCAGCCTGCGTTCTTTTTCCACAGGCCCAGCGCGGGATGTATGTCAAACGACTTCTGCCCACATTTTTCGGGCTGCTCTTTGTCAGTTTCCTGCTTCACTATTTCGTCCGCATTATTCAAGTGGCAGAAGTTGAAAGCACAGACTCGAGCCTTGGCTTTGGTTTATTCTTTGCTCTTTGGGTAGTGGTGGTGGCAAAATTCAGTGATATCGGTGCTCTTCTCGTCGGCAAAACGATTGGTCGGCACAAAATGGCACCCTCAATTTCTCCAGGTAAAACGATTGAAGGCCTCATCGGCGGACTTGGAGCGTCTGCTGGAATCGGTGCCCTTATTCCTTGGTTGATCATAAATTATTCCCCCACCCTCATTGAATTTGGCCCATTTGATTTCTCTCCTACCCAAGGTGCTATATGGGGACTTCTTATTGCCATTACTTCGGTAATTGGAGACCTGATTGCATCTGTGCTCAAAAGGCTAGCCGGAATGAAAGATTCGGGTGGTTCAATTCCTGGGATTGGTGGGCTGCTGGATTTAACTGACAGCTTGATTCTTGCAGCACCTACTGGCTACTTTATTTTGCTTATCCTGAAATCGTGAGTTCCCGGAAGAAGGTTGTCCTGCTCGGGGCCACAGGTTCCATAGGAGATAGCACACTCCGGGTACTCCGCAAGCACCCTGACAAGCTTGAACTCTTAGGAGCCTCGGCCAATCAGCAGGAAAAAAAACTTTGTTCCATCGTCAATGAATTTGTGGTCCCACATGCTCACCTAGGCAGCCAACCAGAGGACCCCCAGGCTTTCCCATCTTTTACTAGCCTCTACTCGAACCATTCAGACCTCAATGCTCTCGCCTCTCATAGTGATGCCGATGTGGTAGTCGTGGCGATTGTTGGCTCCGCTGGCTTAGAACCCACACTCGCTGCCTTAAATGCAGGAAAAGATGTGGTTTTGGCAAATAAAGAAAGCCTTGTTGTGGGAGGAAAACTAGTGACAAAAGCTGCGCGTAAAACCGGGGCCCGTATTATTCCCGCAGACAGTGAACATAATGCCATCCATCAATGCCTGCTCGGCCAGGAAGATCGTGCCTTGGACTCCATAATTTTAACCGCTTCAGGAGGTGCATTTAGGGAATTGCCTCTTGATCGAATGAAAGATGTCACCCTTGCCCAGGCCCTCAAGCACCCGAATTGGTCTATGGGTCCCAAGGTCACCATTGATTCAGCCACCATGGCTAATAAAGGGCTGGAGTTGATCGAAGCTCATTGGTTGTTCGGGTTACCCTCTGAAAAAATGGAAGTGGTGATTCATCCCACCAGTATCGTTCATGCAATGGTTCGCTTTATTGATGGTTGTTGCCTTGCCCAGCTAAGTCCTCCGTCCATGACTTTCGCCCTGCAAAACGCACTTTTATTCCCTGCTAGGCACCATGGTGTTGAAAAGTCTCTCGACTTTTCACAGGCTATCAATCTCTCCTTTTCCCCTCCATGCGAGAAAAGATATCCTTGCCTTCGCTTAGCCCGGGAATCACTAAGCCAAGGAGGTTCTTCCCCTCTGGCTTTTAATGCCGCCAACGAGGTAGCGGTTGATGCTTTTAGGATGAATCGCATTGGCTTTATTCAAATTTCAAACATAATAGAATCAACTTTGAATAAATTAAATGCTACAGAACCCTCAAATATTGAAGAATTGAACGCACTCGACTCTCACATTCGTGAAATCGCTAAAAATCTAGTGGGTAGTCTAAATTAAAATGGCCGCTCTCCTTGATTTTGCTTTTATCTTTGTCGCCCTGTTTGCCCTGGGCTTCACCATATTCATTCACGAGCTTGGACATTTTTTGGCTGCCCGCCGTCGCGGTCTTCTGATTACCCGTTTTTCCGTAGGTTTTGGGCCCAAAATTTTTGGCTGGACCCGGAATGGTGTGGAATATCGCTTGTCCGCTATTCCCTTTGGTGGATATGTGGCCCTTCCACAATTGGTCGACATGGGCCGACTGGAAGGCAAAGAAGAAAGAGAAAATGAAGAGGAAAGAAAGCCTTTCTCCTCTTGGGATGAAGAAGAGGAGGAGGATAAAAAAGAAAAACCTCTGCCGAAAATCAGTTATTCGGATAAGATGATCGTATCCGTAATGGGTGCCGTTTTCAATGTCCTGCTTGCTTTTGCCCTCGCCTGTGTTCTTTCCTTTTTTGGTTATGATGTTCCTGATTCTCAACTTACCACCAAAGTGGGTTATGTGGCGGACACGGTTGAACGGTGGAACCCTCTGGTTGAAGAAGGAGAGGAAGTCACCGGACCTGCCCACAAAGCAGGGCTATTACTGGGAGATGAAATTCTTCAGGTTGATGGAGCCCCGGTAGAGAATTTCATGGACATCCAAAATAGGATTGTAACCGGCAAGCAACAAACTGCTCAGGGTCGCAGGCTGGTAAACCTCACTATTTTACGAAATGGGACCGAGAAGAAACTTGAAGTCTATCCGGAGGTCGTGGGAAACGAGGAGATTCGTATTATAGGTATTGGCCCCGAAGAATCTTTCTTCATTGAATCCTTACAGCCCGATATGCCTGCCATTGAGGCTGGCCTTGAAGCAGGCGATCAACCCATTCGAATCGATGGGCAAAAAATTTACTCCTTTTCTCAACTCGTTACCTACCTAAGCAATGTGGAAGCCAACAAAAGCGTAGCCTTTACCGTACGCAAAGGTGGTGAAAAGGGAGTAGAGCAGACTTACGATTTAATGCCTGTAGAGAAAGATGTTGTAATGGGGACAGCGGCGGTGTCTCGTAAGCTTATTGGGTTTCGCCCTCAAGCAAAAATCACCACCACCTACCCGAATCCGTTTGTTTTAATTATTCGGAGAGTCAAGGATATGTATCTTACACTTAGCGGCTTGGTCAGTCCTCAATCAGATGTTAAACTTCGTAACATGAGTGGCCCCGTCGGTATTGTAAACCACCTCAGCCTCTTTGCAAAGATTGGATTCAAAAAGCTGCTATGGTTTGTTGTCTTTATCAATGTCAACCTGGCCATTCTCAACCTTTTACCGATACCAGTCTTAGACGGTGGGCATATGCTCTTTGCCACTATTGAAAAAATTCGGGGCCAGCCCCTCCCTCTTGCCTTTCTCGAAAGAGCCCAGACTCTTTTCGTTTTGCTTTTATTTTCTTTCATGCTGTATGTCACCTTTTTCGATGTACAGAGAATTGTGCCGTTCTGACTCTAGGATTTATGGGAAAACTTCCCCCTTACTGCGATTCCCGCTTCCACTCAATTCGGAGAAGAACTCGGATCGTTCAGGTTGGAGATTTGTCCATCGGTGGTTCTCATCCCATTCGGGTTCAGTCGATGACAACAACCAACACCCTCGATATCGAGGCCACGGTTAATCAGACCATAGAACTCGCTGAAGCTGGTTGTGAAGTGGTTCGAATTACTGCCCCCAATGTGAGAGCAGCCGAGGCCCTTGGAGAGATTTCAAAGAAAGTCCGGTCTGCGAAAATTAGTACCCCCTTAGTCGCAGATATCCACTTCATGCCTAATGCGGCAATGGAGGCGGCCAAGCATGTTGAAAAAGTGAGGATTAATCCGGGCAATTATGCGGACCGGAAGAAATTTCAAATCCGGGAGTATACCGACTCCCAATACGAAGAAGAATTGGACCGACTCCATGAAGAATTCACGCCCCTGGTGTCAAGGTGCAAGGAATTGGGGAGATCTATGAGAATTGGCACCAACCACGGTTCCCTGTCCGACCGGATTATGAATCGCTTCGGAGACAGTCCCCGTGGAATGGCAGAATCTGCTCTGGAATTCCTTCGGATCGCCCGGGCCCATGACTACCACCAAATTATTCTTTCCATGAAGGCGAGTAACCCCAAGGTGATGATTCAAGCTTATAGATTGGTGGTCTCCCTGATGAAAGCTGAAGGAATGGATTATCCCCTTCATCTCGGGGTAACTGAGGCAGGAGATGGTGATGATGCCCGAATTAAAAGTGCAATAGGAATAGGTTCTCTCCTCATGGACGGCCTTGGAGATACGATTCGGGTTTCCCTTACCGAAGACCCTGTCGCTGAGATACCCGTAGCCCAGGATCTGGTAAAAAGGGCCCATGGCTGGTGGGGGAATGAATCACTACCCGAGAATGATATATCGCATAGTGAATCGCTGGATCCTTTTTCCTTTGAAAAACGGCAGACGGAAAACATTAGATTAGGTAAACCACCACTCTCTTTGGGACATAAAAGCCCACCCCTCGTAGTTTCGGCCACCCCTCATTCCCTAAAGAACCCAGGTGAAATTGTGCAGGAATTAGCCAAGACTCAAGTGCAAGCAAAAGATGCTCCCGTAGAAGGTCTTCTTGTAGAGCTTTGCAACTCAAATGAACTGGAAAACCTTCAAACCTTAACCCGCTCATTACTGAATGCGGTCTCTTTTATTATCGTCGAAGATAAACGTTTGGATGATGAATTGCCAGCTGCGTCTCCAAGCATGACCCCTTTGATCTGGTTACCTGCAAAAGCTTTTACCGAAGAAGCAGAGCTTGCCCGATTTCTAGCACTTTGCGACCAAGCAGGGCATCATCCTGCCGCAAGTTTTCTTCCAAACGGGATCAGTGAAGGCATGCAAACCCTACTAAGCTGTTCACCCACCCCCCCCATCCTAACCCTTGCTCCACAGACAGACACCAACCCACTTGCTGCCTACAGAACCCTGGTTTCAAATTGTGACAGGTTTGGGCTTTCCCTTCCTCTGTGGATTCGCAACCATGACTTCGTTCGTTTTTCCTCGGACAATCTTTTTTCGAGCCGTCTCCTTGATGCCTCCATATTATCAGGGTCGTTGCTTTGCGACGGATTGGGGGACATTATTTCAGTGGAAAACCTAGATTCCTTGGATCGTAACCGGGGAATGACCTACAATATTCTCCAAGGAGCCCGGGCCCGTATATCCAAAACGGAATTTGTTGCATGCCCAAGTTGTGGTCGTACTTTATTCGACCTGCAAAGCACAACTCAAAAGGTAAAAGTCGCCACAGGGCACCTCAAAGGAGTAACAATTGCAGTGATGGGATGTATTGTAAATGGCCCTGGAGAAATGGCCGATGCAGACTTTGGCTATGTTGGTTCTGGACCCAGGAAAATCGATCTCTATGTTGGGAAAAATCGGGTAAAATCTGCTATCGCTGAAGCTGAAGCGGTTGACCGATTGATAAATCTCATACAAGAAGAAGGTAAATGGATCGATCCTTAACCAACCAAACCCCTGATATTTCCCAAGCCGACCCTGCCCTTCAGGATAGAATTCTTGCGGGACATACTGCCGTTCTTTCCCAAGTTGAATACTTTCGGGCAAATTTCGGAACGACTCAAAGCCGGTGGAAAAAAGACGGGACTCGAGTAACCGATGTTGACGAGGCCATATCCCGTGACCTCTTTGCGGCACTTACTGCCAGTTTCCCCGATGACGACTATTGCTCCGAGGAATCAGTAGAAACCGCGGAACCCTCCCCCTTACTCGCTGAATTCGCCTGGATCCTCGACCCTGTAGATGGCACAAATAATTATGCTGTGGGGGTTCCGGAATGTGGGATTTCTTTAGGACTTCTTCGGCATGGCATGCCAGTATATGGATTTATTTACGATTTTGGCCGTGATAACTTACTTCAAGGTGGGAAATCATTTGGATCGATTGAAGGCATCACACCCGTGAGGGCCTCCACGGAATTGGTCAATGAAAAGCTTACCTTTTGCATGCATTTCCCGATCCCGACAAAAGAATTAGTATCCCTAAGCAACGCCCTACAGGAATGGCGTATTCGTTGCCCTGGTTCAGCCGCGGTTGGCCTCGCCAATGTAGCCACCGGCCGTCTGGATGGATGTTTAGAGTACCGGGCCAAGCCATGGGACTGTGCTGCAGGATACCCAATTTGCGAAGGAGCCGGGGCGTCTTTTCACTTTCTTTATGAAGCGGCATTCCCCATGAAGAAATTCAGTTCCTCTATGGGATCCTGCCCCTTCCGGGTTGGCTCTGAGCTTTTTCATCTAAAAGTCTGCCACGCTCTAAATCTTCCGACTGGACCTGCTTAATTCACCTTGACCATTTTCCCTCACTTGGCATATAAGAGACAGCATTGATGCGGGCATAGTTTAGGGGTAAAACCCCAGCCTTCCAAGCTGGTGTCCTCGGTTCGATTCCGAGTGCCCGCACCATTCCACTTTTTTACAAAGATTTAGCTGTTTTCGCCACCTTGAAACAGGCTAAGTGATAACAAAAGCGACAACAAGTTTGGCTATATCTGTCCATGTTTCGATTTGTTTGCTTTATACAAAAGGGGGGGACGAGTCTTTCCATTTTGATCAACTCAAAAACGATTACCCCGGCTGAAAAATTTTCAACAAATGCGAAATAGAGTAATTTAGTTATGTTCTGACTATATCGAAAACGCCTGAAGGTAAATCATGCTGCTTTGTAGTATTTCAAATTCAATTAATCACTGTAACTTTTTTAAGTTCTACAGCCTAAAACGAAATACCTTTCCGAAAAGTATCCGACATGCCTGACCTTCGGTATCTGTTACTTTGCTGGTTTGCAGAAAGTCATGCTTTTGGGCATCATTGAAAAGGCTATTTGAGCATCATTTTGTTGTTCTGGCGTAAGCGAGGAACTTGTTTCTCGCCATTCACTATCATTGTATGAATTGGGGTTTTCGCGTTCCCACTTATGAAATAGTGAATAGCATTCTTCTTTACTATTAAACTCATTATCGATTCGCTTTCCCTCACCTTTAGGAGATGCTTGGATAGGGTATTTTTATACCTTTCGTACATAATAGTGTCGATTTTAAACACAACTTTACCGAATTTATTTCGACTCTCTATGGAGAAACCTTTCGATTTTAGTTTCTTTGCTCGTTTAATCATACCATATGTTGGCAAAACTTATTGCAATTTCAGTAAAATTGAGGAGGGTAATTTAAACATTTTGGTGTCGATTGGTGCTTAAGACCAGTATTTATCTATGATTAGTCCCCATAGTTTAACGGACAAAAAAGTGGTTTCCTAATGTTGATGCTTCAAGGAGTATTCCCTAGCTAAGCATGCATTGTGCGAATGCTTTTCTAGTAAAGCATACTGACGAGCGACAGCATAAACATACTCAGTGCGCTCGCTAAACTTAATCACTGCATCTTTCAAAAGCTGCAAAGCTCCTGTTGGGTCACCGTTTTCAGTTTTCGCTTCTACCAAATTCTTAAACCATACAAAACTGCTGGGCTTTCTCTCATACATCAGCTCTGCCATCGGCATCGCCAATTCCCACGCCACTGCATCTTTATATGTATTGTATCTTGCTTCAACGACTGAAGGATGCCACCGATCTTCCCCCTCTATTTCCTCTAGTTCTAGGATTGATTCGTCGTACATGCCCAACTCACGGTAGCCATTTGAGCGAGAGAGATGGGTGCGGAGATTCATGGAACTAAAAAATTAAAACATATAATTTAAAAAGTTATTCAAAAAACATACCCTACCGCTATTTCAGCAAGGTGATGATTACGGGCCGAAAATATCTCCATCTTTTCCACTCCCATCCACCGGTAGCGTAAGCCAATGACCAGATAATCAATAGGACGAAGTTCCAAGCCTGCAAAGATTTGGTAACTAAAGAGTAAGTCGCTTTCCTCAACAGCAATACCCGACAATTGAAAAGATACATCTTGGTCCACACCTCCTATGCCAGCACCTAAAACACCAGCGATATATTCATTGAAGTAAACACGACCACCCGCAGAAATATGCACGCCAAGGCCTTCTGTCTCTCCTGAGAAATCAAGCGGTATATTTATACTCTTCATATCGTTTTGAAAATAGGATAGCTGAAAGTCAGCAAAAAAGTTACGCCAATCATACCCCAAGCGAAAGCCTGCACTCATCCCTTCACTTTCTTCAATATCAAACACTCCCCCAACGGATGACCACTTCAAGTCATTGGTGGTCTGTATGCCGATAAATGGCAGAAAATAGAAACCTATCCCCTTCGGCTCAATGCTTGTCTCATCCATTGTGTGGGAATCTACTGTTGCAGGCACCTTTTCTATTTGTACCGGTATGCTGGTTCTTTGCTTGGGTACTGGATCAATTTGAATGTTTGGCAATGGTGTTGTTATCTTTGGTGCCTCCTGGGTAGTACCCACATCAGGGG
>ERZ807291.2664-NODE-2664-length-26530-cov-27.370312_pt1 | contig 26530 bp, 24 predicted proteins | sample MGYA00521257_ERZ807291 | MGnify/ENA primary metagenome ERZ807291 (study PRJEB31413, sample SAMN03169783) | marine metagenome | biome: Marine; feature: Water; material: Subsurface seawater | place: North Sea | collected 2011-04-28 | depth 1 m m ... | reverse complement strand
CTCAAGAGCCTGTTAAAGAGTCCGCGCCTATTGTTGAGTCCGTGCCGAGCCCGGTTGCGGAGGCAGCTCCTGCAAAGACAGAGCAGAGCCTGCCAACCAAAAGCCTTCCAACCACAGGCTACAGCCTGCAACTGGGAGCCTATCTCAGTCGCCAGCAGGCTGAGGAAGCTGCAGCTGATATGGTGCTTAGCGGCACACTTGAAGTGAGAGAGATTATTTCCCAGGGTAGGGCGTTTTCGGTTATTTTGCTGGGCCACTACCCCACGCGCAATGAAGCAGAGGCTGCGGCCCAGAATTTAACCATCAGCTATTGGGTTCGCTCTATGAGGTCTCTCGCTGATGCCGCGGTCGACTGAAGCTAATACAGACGCCAGGTTAAATGCCTTTGCCACTGGTAACAGCACCAGTGCCGGGCCGGATGGCAACCTCAACTACGGACTCCTCAACCAGCAACTCCAGGGTCTGATCGACAATGAGACTGATGCTATTGCAAATCTGGCCAATGCCGCAGCACTGCTGTGGCAGGAACTGCCAAAGATTAACTGGGTGGGGTTTTATCTGCTTAAGCAAGAGCAGTTGGTGCTGGGGCCGTTTCAGGGCAAACCGGCCTGCTCTCGAATACCAGTGGGAGAGGGGGTGTGCGGCACTGCAGCAGTCATGGGCAGAACCATAGTGGTTGCCGATGTGCATCAATTTCCCGGGCATATCGCCTGCGATCTGGCCAGCAAGTCGGAAATTGTTGTGCCTCTGTGGCGCGATGGCCAGTTGCTGGGACTATTGGATATCGACAGTCCTGTGGTTGATCGCTTTGACTATGTCGACCAGCAGGGGCTGGAAGAGTTGATGCAGACATTGTTGGCGCGGCTTGAGCTACCACTATAAAAACTATTCTATTGCACTGGGGAGTTCGTGATCTTGAGAATCGGCAGTTTTATTAATCCGCAGCATATTTTTCGCGCTTTTAAATATGCTGTTTACCTTCTGGTAACGATCAATATATTTTTATTCTTTCAGGAGGAGGCGCTGGCTACCGCCCAGACCTTTAGTCAGGGTATCAATCTGGTGGATATTATTCAGGGGTTTGCATCCACTATAGATACAGCGGCCTGGGTACTGTTGCTGTTACTGTTTGAATTTGAGACCTCGATTCTGGATGATCAAACCCTGCGCCAACCCAGAGTGCAGGCTTTTTTTATTGCCCTGCGCACCTTTTGCTATGGCTTCATCCTCTATGCCTCCTATGGCTACATTTCAAAGATGCTGCTGTTGCACAATATTTCTCCGCTGGCCATAGCCGACCTCTGTAACCAGCTGGGCCAGGGGTTCAGCAGTATTGTAACCATTGATGAGTACCCGCCATTGGATGCCCAAAGTTGCGCTACTCTGGCTAACCAAGAGCTCTATCGGCTCGACGGGCAGCGGGTGATTGGCAGCGCCACTGACTGGAGTGCTATCCAGTGGCTGGCCTGGGTAGATGTGATTAATTCTCTGGCCTGGATTGCGGTTGTGGTTATTTTGGAAGTAGATGTCTGGCTGCAGTTGCGCGGTCGCCTTGAGGGGCGCTTTGTCAGCATCAGTCAGCTGATCAAGGTGGTTCTTTACGCAATATTGTTTGCTGCAGCTGTGTACTGGGGCCTGTTGGGTGACTTCCTTGATTTCTGGGATGCCTTTTTGTGGCTGGTGGCCTTTGTCTTTATTGAGATGAATATTTTTCAGTGGCAGGCGGAAACCAATGCTGAAACCAGCATCGGTGCCGAGGCTGTCTAAGCCGGAATAATCGCCAGAATAAGTTTTGCCAGGCAGGTTAGCTTGCCTTCGTCGTTCTCCAGGCGTATCTCCCACACATGGGAGCGGCGGCCTAAATGTATTGGCCGTGCTGTGCCCGTTACCAGGCCGGATGAAACCGGCCGCAAATGGGTGGCACTGACTTCCTGACCCAGGCATTTGAACTTGCTCATATCTATAACATGGGCCCCGGCGATGCTACCCAGGCTCTCTGCCAGCACCACATTGGCTCCTCCATGAACCACCCGATAGGGCTGGAAAGTGCGATGGTCAGCTGGCATGGTGCCGGTAATAAAATCATCTCCTACCTCAGTGATCTCAATACCCAGGTGATCAACAATGGTGTCATTGTTCATCTGCCCGTTGCAAAGCTCTATATCTGGTCTGCGGTGCCAAATGCTGGCCATAATCTATCCTTTCTTATTGTGTTTTAAGGCGCTTATGTTTCACTCTTGTGGGCTGGGCATCTTCGCCTTTGCGGGCGATAAAGTCATCGTGATACTCGCTGTAGTTACCCTCAAAAAACACCACTTCGCTATTGTCTTCGTAGGCCAGAATATGGGTGGCAATACGATCCAGGAACCAGCGGTCGTGGGATATAACTAGTACGCAGCCGGGGAAAGAAAGGACTGCTTCCTCCAGTGCGCGCAGGGTTTCAATATCCAGGTCATTGGAGGGTTCATCCAGCAACAGAACATTGGCACCCTGTTTTAAGGTGTTGGCCAGGTGCAGGCGACCGCGCTCACCACCGGACAGCTCGCCAACACGCTTCTGTTGGTCATTGCCCTTAAAGTTAAAGCGCCCGGCGTAGGCCCTGGAAGAGACCTCATAGTTGCCGATTCTGAGAATATCATGGCCGCCAGAAATAGCTTCCCAAACACTGTGGTTGTCGTTCAGGGCATCTCTGCTCTGTTCCACATAGGCCACTTTAACGGTTTCGCCAAGGGTAATACTGCCGCTATCCGGTTGTTCTGTGCCTGCAATCATGCGGAATAATGTTGATTTGCCAGCACCATTGCCGCCGATAATACCCACCACTGAAGCCTTTGGTATGGACAGGGAGAGATCCTCGATTAGCAGCTCATTGCCAAAACCTTTACTGACCTTGTCCAGCACAATAACCTTGTCGCCGAGGCGCTCGCCCGGGGCAATATAGATTTCATTGGTTTCATTGCGCGACTGAAACTCTTGGGAATTAAGCTCATCAAAGCGGGCTAGACGCGCTTTGTTCTTTGCCTGCCGCCCTTTGGGGTTCTGCCGCACCCATTCCAGTTCCTGTTTAATGGCGCGCTGACGACTGATTTCCTGCTTGGATTCTGTCTCCAGTCGTTTGCCCTTAGCCTCTAGCCATGTAGAGTAATTGCCTTCGTAGGGAATACCACGGCCGCGATCTAGCTCCAGAATCCAGCCAGCGACATTGTCGAGGAAGTAGCGATCGTGAGTAACAGCTACCACAGTGCCAGCGAATTCCTCGAGGAATTTTTCCAGCCAGAACACTGACTCTGCATCTAGGTGGTTGGTGGGTTCGTCCAGCAGCAACATATCCGGGCGCGACAGCAACAGTCGGCACAGGGCTACCCGGCGCTTCTCACCACCGGACAATGATGTGACATCTGCATCCCAGGGTGGCAGGCGCAGGGCATCTGCAGCTATATCCAATGAATGATCGAGATTGTGGGCATCCCAGGCTTCAATAACCGCTTCGAGCTCGCCCTGTTTCTTGGCTAGTGCATCAAAGTCTGCATCTGGCTCTGCATAGTCCAGATACACCTGATCCAGCCCCTTCAGCGCGTCGACTGCTTCGCGCATACCGTCCTCTACATTGCCGCGCACATCCTTAGCCGGATCCAGTTGCGGTTCCTGTGCCAGATAACCAATTTTGATGCCGGGCATAGGGCGGGCTTCACCCTGAATATCAGTGTCCAGTGCTGCCATAATTTTTAGCAATGTGGATTTACCAGCGCCATTGAGACCTAAAACACCAATCTTGGCTCCCGGGAAAAAAGACAGGGACACGTCTTTCAGAATTTCGCGCTTTGGGGGAACAATTTTGCTCACCCGATTCATTGTGTATACGTATTGTGCCAACCTAAATAACCTTATATTACGGGGTCTGCAGACCCGTTAAAAAGTATAGTATAACTTTGATATAACTTTTATCTGAAATCAACTATGCGAATTCCGACAATTATACAGTTTGGAATTTGACTGATATACCTGTAAATCCTCATTTGTATAAATAGATATACCAATAACACTACAGGTATATCTATATGACCCCCACCACACAGTTCCGCATTCCTTCTAAGACAAAAGAACTCTTTAAGAATGTCTGTACATACAGAAACGTTTCTATGTCACAGGTCGTCACCAGTTTCATTGAACGGTACATCGCAGAACAGACCAGAGACCCAGCAGTGATGCGGCATTTACGGACACGAGACACCGAAAAGCAAACTGGTTTAGTCCAAGACCCTAGAGGTACTTGGGTGAAACCTGAAACACTAATCGATGTGGATGATTGGAGGCATCTTCTTTGATTTGACGGACTGAAGGTAATGCCACCACTTGGAAGTTATCTGATAGTGGAACATACTTGAACTAAATCTATACAAGTCCAAATAGAAAAATATATCGCTGTTAAAATTTTCCCGGGTAAGTATTATGGTTTTGAGGTAAGTCGAGCGGGTGAGAGCATCGACTTATTTAATCTCTGAGTTAGGGAAAATATTGCATGAAGACAATTCACGCTTTGTTAGAAGATGTAAGAAAAAAACTAGTTGAGACTGGGACTAGAAACCGACTAATCCACGTAAATCGGCGAACTGTGAGGGGAAATCTTCTTAACATAATCAACGAGCGATCTAACGATATCTTCCATATTATCCGCGTTAGTGGGAAAAAAATGCGATTCGCAGGAAAAGGCGAGGAGGAAGACTCGGACGCGGGTGGTGTTGTCTTAACAGAGATTCAGGACAACGAATTTGATGAGGGTAGATACACCGACTCTGTCTTAGAGACTCCATTAACCCCCGATGCGTTGCAAAAACGCCTCCTAAAATTATTTAAAGATTCGAAGACAGCGGAAGAGGAACAAGGAATTAACATCCTTTACCTCGCAATGGGTTTCTTACAGTGGTACGAAGACAAAAATTCCACGGTACTGAGGGAGTCGCCGTTAGTATTATTGCCAGTCGCCTTAGTTAGAAATGATAGAACCTCAACCTACGACATTATCTGTCGAGATGATGACATCGTTACTAATCTTCCCCTACAAGAGAGGTTAAAACTCGACTTCGGGATATCATTACCAGAGATAGGTGACTCTTCTGAGTGGATACCAGGTGATTACTTTGATCGTGTAAGAGAGACTATCTCTGAAAGGGGTCGTTGGAATGTAGATCCGGACGGTATGCAGTTAGGGTTTTTCTCTTTTGCGAAGTTGATGATGTTGAGGGATCTCGATCCTGAAAATTGGAATGAACAATCACTTCTGGACAACAAGTTGATTAGCGGTCTGTTAGCAGATGGTTTTTCCCCAGAACCATCGATATTTAAAGATGGAGATAATCTTGATGATAAGTTATCACCTGAGAAAATTCTTCATGTAGTCGATGCAGATTCTAGTCAAACTAAGGTCATAGAAGAGGTTCGGTCGGGACGAAACTTAGTAGTGCAAGGACCTCCGGGGACGGGAAAATCTCAAACAATTACTAATATCCTCGCGGCAGCAGTGCACGACAACAAGAAGGTTTTGTTTGTTGCAGAAAAAATGGCGGCACTGGAGGTTGTATACAACCGAATGTGTAAAGTTGGACTAAAAGATCTTTGTTTAGAATTACATTCACGAAGTGCGAACAAAAAGACCTTTCTGCAAGGTCTCGCGGAGACTATTTCAAATAGCAAAGGAGTGGAATCCCCCAATCTCGACACCGAAGAGTTGGTAAAAGCAAGAGACGAATTAAACAAAGTATCTAACCTGTTACACAAACCATTGCCTAAGAGAGACTACGCTCCTTATTCTGTACTCACAGAACTAGTCTCATACGTAAGTAAGAACACCCGAGCACCTCGTTTTGATGCAACCCACCTTGAATCTATAACAAGTGATCAAGAGTCAGAAATCTTCGAGGCGCTTCGAAACTATCTGGATATCGTTTCCGAATTTGGTTTCGGGGGTGACAACCCATTTCGGGGAACGACGAACCTTGATTTACAACCAACAGATCTTCAACGACTATTAGACGATCTGGAAGGAGCAACCGATAGTCTAAGCAGTTGGACTTCGTTCCAATCCAAGTTAGAAAGAGCGATTAGTCCTGAATCACTTCTGACCTTATCTAGTGCGGATAGTTGTCGATCGATTTTCGAGAACTTGCAGCGAGCACCGGTCAACTCAAATCAATTCATCTCATTCGTTTATGCAAATAAAGGGATTGCTAGGTTTGAAGATGCGGTCTGTCATGCACAGTCTTGGGTTAACTTTAAAAAAGAAATATCGGAAACAGTTACTCAAAATGTTTGGAAAACTGATCTAGAGCATCTCAGATCACCCATTGTTAAGGGTATGGGTTCGTTCCTATCAAGGATTTTCGGCAAATATCGGTCTGCCAGTAAAGAGTTGGGATCATACCTAAAAAGTGATTTGCCGAAATCTCCTGAAGACCGATTGAAACTTGTTGATGCGATTATCGAGGGGAAGAAAAAAAGAGACCTTTTCGATGAGGAAGTGGAGTTTCTGAAATCAAAAATAGGTGAGGAGTGGCGCGGTGAAAGAACGCCTTTTGCCGAGATAATAAGCGTTCTTAAGTGGTTGCAAGGAACATCTAAAGAATTTGCAGAATTCACTTCTGAAAAATTGAAGGGACTTATTGGTCAGGAGACCATTAGAACCTTTAGCGCACAAGACTTCGAGTCACGAAAGTCCTCTCTTCTTGAATCCTTTCAAAGAGTCAACCAAAGATTGGGGTTGTCCGACCTTAGTGAAGAATCCGTCAAGGATCTCTCATTGCAAGATTTAGGAACGCGGATAAAGGCGATGATGCAGAATCCAGACACGTATTCTCTTTGGACAAGAACTGCTTTCACATCAAATAGATTAATAGAATTGCAGTGCGGACCTTTATTGGAAATGATTAGGGAAGAAAAGGTCTCTTTGAGTTCTGCGAAAACTGAATTAGGTTACGCAATTGCAGAGGCACGATGGAATTATGCGAGATCAGTCAAACCTGAACTCAATGGACTCGCTCGATTGGATCGACATGCCTTGGTCACAACCTTCACAACCCTTGAACTTAGAAGAGTCCAACAGGTTCAAGAGGCGATTAAGGAGCGTCATCTCAGTCAGGTTCCTCAGGGTTCTGCTGGTGAAATGGGGTTGATACGAGGGGAAATCGCCAAGAAGCGAAGACATCTCTCCATACGTCGCGTGATGACGGGCGCTTCCGAGATGGTGCAGAGGATAAAACCAGTGTTCCTCATGAGTCCGATTTCCGTCGCACAATTTCTGCCTCCCGGGAAGGTCGAATTCGACTTGCTTGTAATAGATGAGGCAAGTCAGGTCAAACCAGAAGATGCGTTAGGTTCTATTGCTCGCGCAAAACAGATCGTTGTTGTTGGGGATCAGAAACAATTACCGCCCACCTCATTTTTTGATCGCCTTACTGATAATGTGGAACTTGGCGATGAGGAAGAAGAACAGATCACAACTGCGAAGGCAACGGAGATGGAGAGCGTTCTTTCTCTTTGTGAGGCAAGAGGACTGAATGAGAGCATGCTTGAGTGGCACTACAGATCTCGAGATCCATCGCTAATTGCAGTATCAAATGTCGAGTTTTATCGAAATCGTCTAATACTTCCTCCTTGTCCCACAGAGTCCGATGGGGAGTTTGGTCTTAAATTAGTGCGAGTTCCTGGTGTTTACTCGACTGCCTCAAAGGGTGGAGGTCGCCCAACGACCAATAGAATTGAAGCGGAGTTTATAACGGATCGTGTATGTGCTCTTGCAACCACAAGATCTGAATTTTCTGTCGGGATTGTAACCTTTTCGAAGTCTCAAGCAGATATGGTAACTGAAGTTTTGGAACAGAGAAGGCGCGAAGATCAAGTCCTTGATCGATTTCTTAGAGAGGACAAAGTTGAAAATGTCTTTGTGAAGAATATCGAAAACGTTCAAGGAGACGAGAGAGATATCATTCTGATATCAGTGGGGTATGGTCCTCATGACGCAAATGGTAAGTTGCCCTCAATGAACTTCGGACCGATCAACTCTGAGGGAGGAGAGCGCAGGTTAAATGTAATTTTTACTCGCTCACGCGTGGCATGTGAGGTTTTCACGTCATTTGATCCTAGCGACATTGATCTAAACAGAACCTCAAAAGAAGGTCCTGTTGTACTGAAAAAATTCCTCGAATTTGCAAAGACAGGAGAATTAAAAGAAACCTACGTTTCGGAGGGCGATGCCGACTCGCCATTCGAAGAGGACGTTGCGGACACTATTCGAGGTTTGGGATACCAAGTTGATCATCAGGTAGGTACAGCAGGGTTCAAAATCGATTTGGGTGTGAAGGATCCTACGAATCCCGATCACCACATTCTGGCAGTTGAATGTGATGGTGCAACCTATCATAGTGCGTTGTGGGCAAGAGAGCGTGATCGAATGAGACAGCAAGTCCTTGAAGGGTTTGGTTGGCATTTCCATAGAATTTGGAGCACTGATTGGTTCTACCAGAGAGATAAAGAAGTTCAACGACTCCGAGAAGCACTAGAAGATGCAAGAATGCGCGACCTAAGTCGCTCAATCAAGGGGTCAAATAAAGATGCACCCGCGAATAAAGAATCTGCGGATAGAGACTCAGAAGTCAAAAACATTGTTTTAGATGAACCATCAGTTAGTGTTCCTCTTTATAGAAAAGCAAATATTGTTGTTGGCGCAAATCATGAACCTCACGAGCGTCCGATCAATGATGCTATTAATGTTATAAGAGAAATAGTTGATGTTGAGGGTCCAATCCATATTGATGAGATTGCGAGACGTTATGCAGCGTCCCATGGTAAATCCAGAGTGGGGTCAAGGATTAGTGAGCATGTATCGAAAGCACTTACCAAAGCACAACACGGTGGACAACTGAAAAAGAACGGTCCTTTTTGGTGTACCGCTGAACAGTTAACAAATGTCCCAATAAGAGATCGAAGCAGAGAGACTATTCCGACTACAAATGCGGAGAGTATTTCTTCCATGGAGATAATTGCGTGCGCGAATCTCATAGAAAAGGAATCCGGCAAAGTTGATGATGATGAGTTAGTGCGTGTCATTGCCAAAACTCTCGGGTTCAAAAGAGCGGGACCTGATTTCCAAATGCATGTAAAGAAATGCCTAACGAAGAATAAACGCTAACTCAATGAATAATGACTATGCAAGTATTTCAGAATGATAAAGGGGTACTTACCCCAATTGAAAAAGATTCTTTCAGACTTGAAAAGGATATCCAGTCGCTCATCGAGGAGAACATGGAGACCCTATTTGGATTAGAGTTTGTATGTTCTGAATTTGCTGTTGCCGAATTCCGCCTCGACTCGTTAGCATATGATGGACAGAACAACTCTTTTGTAATAGTTGAATACAAGAGGGGGCATAGTTATTCGGTAGTCGACCAAGGGTATTCTTATTTGTCTGTAATGTTGAATAACAAAGCGGAATTTATACTTGAGTATAACGAGAAAACTGGAAAGCAACTTAAACGAAATGATATTGATTGGACGTCATCTCGAGTTATCTTCGTTTCTCCTTCGTTTAATACCTATCAGAAAAACAGCGTCAATTTTAAGGATTTACCATTCGAGTTGTGGGAGATACGTAAATTTGAGGGCGGTTTGGTCGCGCTAGAACAGCAAGTTTCAAACTCAACTGAAAGCATTGAGAATATTTCAGGGACAAATCCAAACTCCGTCATTAGAAAGGTTGCAACTGAAGTTAAAGTTTCCTCGGAAGCACAGTTAACATCAGGTTTATCCGCCGACCTCTCAGAGGTATGGGAGGCGTTTAAGTCGCAATTATTAGAACTGCCCAATACGTCAATACACACGACACAGAACTACGTGTCGATTAAATATGAGGGTACTGCGCTCATTTATGTCAGGTTTAGAAAGAAGGAACTTTCTTGTGAAATGGTAAGAGGGAATGTCTATCCCGATGGCAAATCTCGTAAGAAATTCTTTGAGATTGACGATCCAAAGGGCGTAACCGGAGTGCGAGATTGGACTTGGAAGTCAGGAGTAAAAGGCAGCGTTTACAACTTCTCAATCAATTCTTTAGAGGAACTGGATTACAGAATGTATCTGGTCAAACAAAAGTATGAATATATGAGTTAACAAGGAGACCAATGACCACCAAAGACATCATCAACCTCAAACTGAACCAACTTGAACAATCACTACTAAATCAAGACCACCTAAACAACCCTATCGAGTTCCTCACCCAACTCGCATCACTCTCAAAGTACTTTCATCTGATGTCTGATGAAGACCGTGACTATGTGAACTGTGCGAAGACTGCACTTGAAGACCAGATCGAGTGGAGGGTTTAGTTATACCAAACCTTGAAACCTACACCTCTTGTTGATCCATCATGACACCTGAGTTCTAAACCCTCATATTTCAGGTGATCAACAATGAACATTCCGTCAATATGATAGAGAAAGAACTCAAGTTTAGACTGGTCAAAGGGTCTCTCTGTCTCAATCAACTCATATTCCCATGTACCCTTCTCCCAAGAGGCACACGTCATTAGTGCGGTGTCCTTCTCCAAGACGTGAGGATTGTCATTGATCACCCATGACGCATCCTTTACCCAGTCCTGGTCAAGGTCGCATTCAAGGATAGTGTCTAACGATGATTCCTCGGTTACCGTGATCCTGTTCGATCCTGAAAACTCAACACCATAGGTATGAATCAAGTCATCTCGTTCGAACGAAGGATAGAGAATGCGTTACCTTATGCCTAAAAGACTGTGGCGCTGGTTTCGTTTCTGGAGCTGCGGAGCAGTATGAATGTTCTCAGGAGCAAGGGATGAACAGCTAATCGCAATTTAGCAGTCATCAATTAAAACCCAGGCCTCACAGGTCTGGGTTTTTTTGTGCCTCAAATATTATTGAATCCCTGTCAAATCCTTCCTATGTTTAAACGACAACAAACAAGCCAAGGAGATAATAATGTTTAAGCAAACTTTGTTAGCAACGGTTATTGTGTTTATTGTCTGGTCACTTATCGACTTTCTGGTTCACGGCATGCTCTTGACGTCAGCCTATCAAGAGACCGCCTATCTATGGCGGCCCGAAGATCAGATGCATGCTCTGCTAATGTCCGCAGTGACATTGGTGTTTAGTTTCTGTGTGGTCAGTATCTACAGCTATTTGATTGCCCCCAAGTCAGTGTCCACTGGCTTGAAGTACGGTCTGATTCTGGGAATTGGTGTGGGCACTGCTGTCGGGATTGGCTCATTTTGCTATATGCCTATTCCACTGTGCCTGGCGGGCGCCTGGTTTGGGGTTAATCTGGTTGAGATCACAGCGGCGGGAATCATAGCTGGCTATATGGTTAAAGAGCCGGCAACCCAAATTGGTGGTAGTTCTTTTTGAGTAAAGCGGCACAGAGGGGATGCCCTCTGTGCCTGATCTCAGTTGCAGGGCTAGTTCTGCTGATTGAATGACATGCCAGCATGTTGATTGAGGCGATCGATCAGCAGATCTCCCATTGCTGTCGCCGGCGTCCAGAATCCACCGGCCTTGTCTTCCTTGGCCAGATCAAAGGCCAAACACAAACCTGCTTGAGCCAGCATCTTGGCTGTGCAGCCATAACCCGGATCTCGGTCACCGGTGACCTGCACGGCCATTTTCTCGCCTTTTTTGTTGCTGCCTTGAAGGTGAATATCAAAGTAGCCATTAAGCTGGTCTTGCAGGCTGGGGCCCTCACCTGGTTTAGGCAGGACAAATTTATTCATTAGATTGCGCAGGGGGTCAAAGATCATGCTGCCGGCAAATGCTCCCAGACCAGCAGTCAGAGCAAAGGCTTTTACGCGTCCTTTGGCGCCATCGCCAGTGAGCATGGCTTCGCCATAGCTGAAGTCTTTGCCGTAGGCCATTTTATTCAGCGCATTGGAGCGCAGAACAACCCGGGAATTAATCGCTTCCATAATAAAAGGACCAGTCCAGCTGTTAAAGTCCTTGTCGTAGGTTGGCCCCTTGATAATTTGCTGCTTGATACTGTAGCTATGTTTCTCCGAGCACAGAATATAGGGGTTGCCCATATCTTTGCGCACCTGAGGGTCCGCCTTGGCCGCAACAATCATTTCACCCATGCTGGCTATAGTGCCCCCAGAGGCCCCGCCTTTCATGGCTTTAACCCGCAGTTTCACTGAATTAAAGTACTTGCCGTATTCTTTCTTGCCCTGCTGCTGCAGGAAATGGGTGCCCAGATCTGAGGGTATAGAATCAAAACCACAGCAGTTAACAATGCGGGCACCGGACTTTTTGGCGGCCTTTTCATATTTGACGATCATCTGCTTGATCCAGTAAGCCTCACCGGTCAGGTCACAGTAATCATTGCCATTTTCGGCGCAGGCGGCAATCAGCTCTTCGCCGTAGAGTATGTAGGGACCTACAGTGGAAACGATCACTCGAGATTTTTTGCACATGCTGTCAAGCGCGGGTCGGTCATGGGAGTCGGCCACTATGATAGGCAGCTTGGCTGCGCCTTCCCCCAGACTGTCGCGCAACTCGTTGAGTTTAGTCTCTGAGCGGCCAGCGATGGCCCATTTTATTTTTCGACTCAGGCCGATATGTTGAAACAGGTATTCAGTTAGGATCTGACCCACAAAGCTGGTGGCGCCAAATATAACAAGATCAAATTTTTTAATAGCCATTACTAGTGTTTTTCCCCGGTGTGCTGATTTATAGTTATTGTCATCTGTACTTGTGAGCGGCCCCTCAATGCGACCTATTCTCTATTCCTTTCGCCGTTGCCCCTATGCTATGCGAGCCAGGATGGCGCTGCGACGGGCGAGTATAACGGTTGAATTGCGAGAAGTCTTTCTCGGTGACAAGCCACAGGCAATGCTTGAGCTATCAACAAAGGGCACAGTACCTGTCCTGTTGGCGGATAAACTGATGCTCGATGAAAGTTTGGATATTATGCACTGGGCAATGGAGCAGGCGGACCCGGAGCAATGGTTGGATGCCGATTTGCAGACCCGGACTGAGAGTTTAATTCATGAGAATGATGGCAGTTTTAAAATCCATCTCGACCAGTATAAATACTGGGACAGATTTCCCGCCCAGAGCCAGCAATATTATCGCCAGCAGGGCGAGATATTTCTGGTTAAATTAGAGCAGTTGCTGCAGCTAAATAAGTATCTGTTGGCGGATAGGCCTACCCTGGCAGATATTGCGGTTTTTCCCTTTGTGCGGCAGTTCGCCTTTGTTGATAAGCACTGGTTCGATAATTCCGATTACAGCCAGTTGCAGCGCTGGTTGCAGGGGTTTCTTGAATCACCCCTATTTATCCAGTGCATGGATAAGCTGCCCCCCTGGCAGCCTGAGGATCAACCGCGACTATTCCCCTGATAATCGCCAGATTACTCTGAACCCTATGGCTCAGAGTTGTGTCAGGCCGGGTTAGTAGGCCCAATCAATTAGAATCTTCGCTCTGGCATCTGCTGGAGCATTGGCACCAGGTTGTAGCAATCTAAAGTTCAACCCGGCCTCCGGAATATCGGCACCGCCAAAAGGCAGCTTTGGATTCTGGTAGCGATTGGGGCGCCGATCACTAAATGAGCTAACTGGCGCAAAGCTCTCGGTGGACTGCAGGACTAACTCGCCATCTTCAATACCGTAAATCTCGGTGCCATTGGTAAAAGGCTGCAGAGCAAAAGGTGCATCTGCAGAATGTCTGTTGCGCAGTACCCGATCATAGAGTCTGAATTGAGTCTCGCCGTTGCGAATACGTAGGTCGAACAAACTGGTCACGCCCTTGTATTTAAGGCGCTCCTCACCGGGCAGCAATGTATTTATCAATGTGTAACCATACATTAACTGACGCTTATTCCAGCTTATGGCTTCCACTGGCGGTTTATTATCCACCAGTGATTCGGCACAGTGCTGGCGATCCGCGGCACTGACATCGCTGGAGTAAAAGTCCATGGGACGCTGATGACACATTACATCGACAAAGGATTTCTGTAGCCAGGGCTGGGCACTTTTATCAAACTCGTAGAAGCGCCATCCATTGAAATTCTTTTGGTATTGGCTGGGTACGCCGGGCAGGTCAAATTCCTGTGGGTTGGCATCCACTAACAGCAGAAACCCGCGGCCAGGACCAAATTGGGCTGGCTCATTCTGACTCCACAGATATTCGCCATTGTAGTACCAGGCCAGAACCCCGGGCCGATAGTTGGCATTAAAGGCTTTGAGTTCTCCTTGCTGATCAGGGAAGAACATAAAGCCGGGTTTGGCCAGATTGGCATCATAGTTTTTGACTTTGCTAAAGTCGGCATAGGGGTCGCGGTATTCCAGCAGATAATAATGGGGTACGGCCAGACGGTGTTTGCCACCGGAGAGGGTAAATCCATCGCTCAGCCAACCGGCCATGGAGCCGTCTTCAAAGTCTTCCTTGTAGTCGATAGCATCGAGGCGAATATTATCCACCAGTGCGCCATCTTCAACCGCCGCACCATCGGCAAAATAATGCAGACGCAGGCTGACTTGCTGGCCGCGGTAGGCCTCCAGATCAAACTGCGCGTTGATCCAGAGCGCAGTTTCACAGGGGTCAGCAATATTGTGGCCGACGCGATCTTCCGCCAGAGCCTTATCAAGCATTGGGTCGCAGCCTTCAGCTGTCTCCACTTTACCATCGCCATCCATATCACCGGAGCGCCCGGTCAGGCCGGGAATAGAGCCAGCCCCCTCATGGCCTTTTTGCGAGGGCATAATAGAGCTGCGGTCGGCGGCATTTTCTTTGTCTGTGGGCATCAGGCGCTGATACTCGGTACCATCAGTTTTGGCCTCGATATATAAATAGTCCCAGTCGGCTTCAATCTTAAACCAGCTATCAAAGCTCAGGATCAATGGCTCGTCCTCTGCTACCTCGGTGAGATCAAAGGATCTGGTCAGGTAGCGATTCATATCATTGCCCTGGCCTGTATAGATTGCCTGCTTGCCCTGGGCCTCTCCCAATGGGCCTAGATTCAGCTCGCGAAACTTCGGTGGTAGTACCACCATAGCTGCCTCACAGAGGCCTGTAAGCAGTTCCTCTCCCGATTTGTTGGACCATTGATTCATGGTCTTTAAATACAATGACTGGCGCTTATCGCCGCCAAATTGCTGGGGTCGCACCACACAGGGCTTAATCCAGCCCAGCATCATTCTGGACCAGGCGCTCATCTCCTGGGGCGCTGGTGAACTGGTGGAGGACATCACCTCCCAGGACGCGGTGGAATTATTGGTCGAGCGGGCGTAGATATCGGGCAGGCCAAGGCTGTGGCCAAACTCATGGATAAAGGTGGACACCTCGGTGTATTCCGACTGCATATTGTAGTCGTATACCCACAGGCCATCGGCAATCTCAATGCCACCGCGGCCGTGAACCAGACCCTCAACCTCCGGGCCTTTGCCAATATCATTGGTCAATGAACTGCGATGGGGCCAGATGCGGTCTGCGCATTGCTGCTCGGCAATGGGCAGCGAGTCAAACACATCAGCACCGGCATTGACGGTAAATTTCTCACTAAGTTTGTATAGGCCCTGGCAGGAGGACTGGCCTTTGCCTGCATAGACGACTACCAGGTGATCAAGATAGCCGTCTGCCTCATCGCGATTGCCGTCCCCATCGTAGTCTGTAGGATCCCAGCGATCGTAATCCTGCCAGGGGAAATCCGGGTTTTGTTTGTAGGCCACAGCCAATGCATCGGACACCAATTTCTCCGCATTGCTGTCATTGCGCCAGCTACCATCGCTGTTTTGCACCGGGCGGCCATAGTTGGCCAGAGGCCTGTCGACCTGAACCACAGGCAGCACAGTGCCCGTCACATGGTACTGGCCCTTAGACTGGTGGCGGTAATAATGGGACAGCGTGTTGATTTTGGGTCTGTTAACTGAGCCTGCGAACAACAGTTTCTGCAGGTAGTCGCGATTTTTTTTGTCCTGGCGCTTATCTCCGGCGAAACGGTCATAGCCCAGATCGGCAAACTCTACGCTGATCACCAGCAGTTGATGGGGGCGCTTGGCTCCAGCCAGTACCGGGGTAATAGCGTCGGTTTTGATCTGCGGGTTGCCCAGTTTATCGAACTTGAACTGGGTCAAATTATCAATCAGGCGCTGTCCCTGCTGCTCTGCTGCCAAGCTAATTGAGCTGAATATTAATATGCCAACGGCAATCGCCAGTTTACTGAGGCAGTTAAAGTGCATTTGATTCTCCTGACCGGGCGTTGAAATTGTTATGATTGTCGCAATAACTATAGATAGGATTATGACCTGTGATATTCGTTCCGCGCAATGCCCTGTCACCTTGTCTATAACCACCGCCACCATTAAGACTAATTATGATTTCACTGACAGATATTGAATTGCGCCGCGGCACCAAGGTGCTGCTAAACGAGGCGCAGCTGGTTATTCACCCGGGCCAGCATATAGGTATTATTGGTGCCAATGGCTGCGGTAAGTCCAGTCTGTTCAAACTACTAATGGGCCAGATAACCCCGGATGCCGGCAATCTGTTTATTCCCAATAACTGGCGGATTGCCCATATGGCCCAGGAGCAGGCCAGCTCAGACAGCAGTGCTGTGGATTATGTTATGGACGGGGATCCTCAGCTGCGTCAGATAGAGGCGGCGATCGAGCAGGCCCTGTTGGTTGAAGATAATGACCGATTGGCCAAGGAGTACGAAAAAATGGATGCCATCAGCGGTTTCGATGCACGCTACCGGGCCGAGCAGCTGCTCCATGGTCTGGGCTTTCATCAGTCGGAAATAAACAGGCCCGTGAGCAGTTTCTCTGGTGGCTGGAGAATCCGACTCAACCTGGCCCAGTCATTGATGAGTGCCTCAGACCTGCTATTGCTGGATGAGCCCACCAACCATTTGGATTTAGATGCCACATTATGGCTGGAACAATGGTTAAAAGCCTATCCGGGAACATTGTTGATTATTTCCCATGATCGGGATTTTATCGACAATGTGGTCGAGCGTATTGTGCATATAGAGCGGCAGCAGGCAGTGGCCTACAAAGGTAACTACTCCTCCTTCGAAAGAGTGCGTGCTGAGCGACTGGCACTGCAGCAGGCAAGTTTTGAAAAGCAGCAAAAAAGGCGCAAAGATGTAGAGGCTTTTGTCGCCCGTTTCAGGTACAAGGCATCAAAAGCCAAGCAGGCCCAGAGCAGAATTAAAGAATTGGAGCGCATGGAGAGTATTGCGCCCGCCCATATTGATTCGCCGTTTTATTTTAATTTTCCCGAGCCGAAAAAAGTTCACAGTGCCTTGGCTAACATCAGCCAGGCGGATTTAGGTTATGGTGGGAAAAAAATTCTCTCCCAGGTAAATTTTGATTTACAACCTGGCACCAGAGTTGGATTGTTAGGTCCCAATGGTGCTGGTAAATCTACATTGATCAGCAGCCTGACCGGCGATATAAAATTAATATCCGGTGCCAAAGTCTATGGCGAAAATGTCAAGATTGGTTATTTTGCCCAGCATCAATTAGAAGTTTTAGACTTGCAGGCCAGTCCATTTTTACATTTGCAACGCATAAGTCCAAAAGCGACAGATCAGGAAATCAGGAATTTTTTAGGCGGTTTTGATTTTCATAATGACAAGGCCCTTGATCCGATAAAAGATTTTTCCGGTGGTGAAAAAGCGCGCTTAGCGCTGGCCATCATTGTCTGGCAAAAACCGAACCTGCTTCTGTTAGATGAGCCAACCAACCATCTGGATCTGGAGATGCGTCAGGCCCTGACCATGGCGCTGCAGGGCTATGATGGTGCATTGGTAGTTATCTCTCACGATCGTCACCTGCTGCGCAATACTGTAGATCAGTTTTTTCTGGTGGCCGAAGGGCGAGTCGAGGAGTTTGATGGGGATTTAAAAGATTACCAAAGTTGGTTGAAAAATTTCTCCCGCGATACGCCAGTGCCTGAGCAAACTGTTGTTGAATCTGCAGTGGATAAAAAGCTGGCTCGACAGCAGTCTGCAGAGAGTCGCAAGAAAATTGCGCCACTAAAAAAGGAGATAAAAACCATAGAGTTGAAAATTGAAAAGCAGCAAAAAAAGCTGGCAGATTTAGAAGATAAATTGGCTGATACCAGTATTTATGAAGAGGGAAATAAACAAAAACTAAAAACCACTTTGGCCGATCAGGCTGAGGTCAAAAAGCTGTTATCCGATCTGGAAGAGAACTGGTTGGAGAAACAGGAATTAATTGAGAGCTTCGCGGAATAGAAAACCATAAAATACAAAACCGTATAATTAATTATGTTAAATAGTAATGCATTGCTAAGGAAAGTAGTAAACATACTGTAATTTGACGTGGTTATTAATATGTTTAATAAAGACAAGATTAAGGAAAAATATCAGTCCGCTATCGCTAAATCTATCACCCCTGATTCTCAGGCATCTAATTCAAAACTGCATTTAGTACAAGGAGGTACCAGCATGATTGGTCCCAGCGTAAAAATTGAAGGCAAGATCACCAGTGACGAAAGTCTGCTTATAGAAGGTCAGGTTGATGGCAGTATTGTGGCCGAATCCAGTGAGGTAGTGGTGGGCAAGTCCGGTGTGCTAACGGCCAATATTTCGGCCAAGGTGGTCAAGATTGAAGGCAAGGTAAAAGGTGATATTGCTGGTGGTGAAAATGTTGTTATCGCCAAGACCGGCAATGTACTGGGTAATATCGAGTCACCCCGAGTGACTTTGGAAGATGGTGCCAAGTTTAAAGGCAGCATTGAGATGGATCCCGGCGATAAGGCCATTAAAGAGCTGCCCCTGTCGACGCCGTCAAATGTTAAGGCACACCGCTCGGCACCGGATTCAGACGCCAAGGCATCCTGACCTCTAACCACTTATTGGCTCCCGCTGATCCGGGAGCCAAGTTAATCTTGAGCGCCCGCCCAGATGAGAAGAGCTGCAGTCCCTCTGAATCAGTCTCCCCGGCTTGATGTTTTGCATAGCAACTTGCTGGCCGAATTATTCAGGGCCCAGAGACAAGATGAGCGCCTGATGGTGCTGGATTTTGGTTACGCCTCGCCATCCACAGTAGAGTTTTTTAGTCAGTTTAAATGTCGTCTAGATTTTATTGATATCTACAGTCAGCAGTTTGTTGTTGAGGCAGATAATGAATGCAGCCATGGGGAGCTGGTAAAACAGTTTACCGAGGCAATCAATCTGGATGCTGACTGTAAGCTGGATATCTGTCTGTTTTGGGACTTTTTTAATTATCTGGACGGACCTGCACTAAAAGCCCTAATGGTTGCGCTGGAGCCCAATATTGATCAGTACTCTCGCGGCCATAGTCTGGGGCTGCTCAATGCCAGAAATCAGTTGCCCTTCAATCGATATGGCATTCACAGCTCAGCCAGTCTCAGTCAGGCCGAGCGGGAGGGTGAGCAGCCATTGGTTTATCCCCATTCCCAGCGCGAGCTCAATAGTTTGCTCGACTACTGGGAGATTGATAAAAGTCGCCTGATGCCCGATGGGCGAGTGGAATATATTCTCCTCGAGAACAGAAACCCCCAGCCAGCTGCTGGACGATTTTTGTAACCCCACTAGACTATTGGAATGACCCCCTGGTTCCATATTTACCCTTCTCAGTTATGGGCGGGACAGATAAACTGTTGGCGATAAAAATAACCACAAGGGAATAACAATGAAACAGGCAATTATTATAGGCGCCAGCTCAGGTATTGGGTGGGAGTTGGCGGTTCAGCTGGCGGCAAAAGGCTATCAACTGGGTCTGATGGCTCGGCGCAGCGGGTGCCTGGAAAAACTGGCGGGCAAGTTGCCTGGGGAACATTTTATTCAGGTTACCGATGTGTCTCAGGCTGAACAGTCTCAGGCAGAGCTGACAGCCTTAATTGAGAAAATGGGCGACGTTGATCTTATTGTGGTTAATTCCGGGGTTGGCAATAAAGAGCGCAAACTTGACTGGGTAGTTGAGCGGGAAATGATTGATGTTAATGTCCGTGGTTTTGCCGCCATGTCACTAACATCGATGAACTATTTCACCCAGCGCGGTGCCGGGCATCTGGTGGGGCTGTCCTCCTGTGCCGCCCACTTCTCTGCTGGAGTAACACCAACCTACAATGCTACCAAAGCATTTGCGTCCAACTATCTCAATGGTCTGCGCTCCCGCGCGGTCAGGTCCAAGCTGCCTATTACCGTCACTACCATTGAGCCCGGTTTTGTGGAGACCCCAATGGTCGAAGGCAAGCCCATGTGGCTGGCACCTTTGGAAAAAGCTGTGGCGCAGATGGTGACTGGTATTGAAAAGGGAAGAGATCATATCTTTATTACCAAACGCTGGAGACTGGTCGCCCTGTTGCTGGATATTATGCCCAATGGGCTGATTCGAAAATTTATGTAGCGGATTGTGGTTCGATGATCTATGTTAATATTTCGTTTTCCAGCCACTGGACTCACAGGACTAGCAAGCCATGGCTTTAATCTCTCGGGGCCTTGCCGCCGCCAGCAGAAAAGGCGCAGCAGATATGCTGCCCCTGAGTTTGGCCGTGTTGCCCTGGGGTATCTTGTTTGGTTCCCTGGCTGTGCAGCGTGGCTTTAGCTGGCTCGAGGCGCAGCTTTTTTCTGGGATTATTTTTGGCGGTGCAGTGCAGATTGTGACGGTGGAGTTGATTGCCGACAATGCCTCATTGCTGACTGTTTTGTTCAGTGCCTTTGTCATTAGCTCAAGACATTTTCTCTATGGCCTAACATTGCGCGATCGACTCAGCTCCCAGCCATTGCGCTGGCGGTTGGGGCTGGGATTTTTGTTGACCGATGAACTCTTTGCCCTGTCCGGGCACCGGCGGGCCTACCAATCCAGATTTCGACTCTACTATGCTCTAGGAGCTGGGGGCAGCTTTTATCTGGCCTGGAATCTATGGACCTTTGCAGGAATAGTCGCCGGCGCCTCGTTGCCCGATCTTACCGAACTGGGTCTGGACTTTGCGATTGCCGCGACCTTTATTGCTCTGGTGGTACCTGAAATCAAAACCCTTGCAACTCTGGTTACAGTGCTGGTGGCCGCCGCAGGTGGAATTCTATTTAGCCTCTGGCAATGGGAGCTGGGTTTGGTCTGTGCGGCGTTGCTGGCCATGCTGTCTGGTTATTTCTGTGCAAAACTTCAGGAGGGCTCCCCTTGACCTTGCTGACTATATTGCTGCTGGCCTGTATTACCTTTGGCACCCGCTATTTATTTCTTGACGGACGGCTGCCTATACGTCTCGGCCCAAACTTAAAACATCTGCTGAGCTTTAGTGGTCCTGCAGTGTTAACCGCCATCGCCGCACCTATTATTTTTGTTCATCAGCAAAAGCTGGATATTGCTATAGATAACCCCTATCTGTGGGGTGCACTGGCTGCAGTAGTTGCAGCTTACAAAACTGGTTCTGTTTACTGGACCATAGGTTTGGGTTTGCTGGCATTTGCGCTGATACTCACAGGTCACTGAATTACAGCTGTTGGGCCTCAGCGTGGCTGCACTGTTTTAGCATGATTGATATTATTAAAACCTAATTTAAAGACAGAAAAGAGAAGCGAATTATGATTCCAAGAAACTTATATGATTCCGACCATGAGATGTTCCGCGACAGCCTGCGCAAGTTTATTGAAGCTGAAGCCATGCCCCACCATGAGCAGTGGGAAAAAGATGGCATGGTCAGTGACGAGATTTGGCTAAAGGCGGGCGAGCAGGGCTTTTTGTGCCCAATGATTCCGGAAGAATATGGTGGCGTGGGAACTGATTTTCTCTATAACTGCATTGTCAATGAAGAGATTGGCCGCTCCGGTTGCACTGGCCTTGGCTGGACATTGCACAATGATATTACTGTGCCTTACATCGTCCGCTACGGCAGCGAAGAGCAGAAACAAAAGTATCTGCCCCGCTGCATTACCGGTGAGCTGATTACCGCTATCGCTATGACCGAGCCCGGCGCCGGTTCAGATTTGCAGGGCACCAATACCACTGCCGTACTGGATGGAGACCATTATATTCTCAATGGCTCCAAGACCTTTATTACCAATGGCCAAAAAGCTGGTCTGGTGATTGTGGTGGCCAAAACCGATACCAGTGCTGGCTCCAAGGGCATTAGCCTATTTCTGGTAGAAGCGGATTTGCCCGGATTTAGCAAAGGCAAAAATCTTACCAAGCTGGGCCTGAAAGCGCAGGATACCTCAGAGCTGTTTTTCCAAGACGTAAAAGTCCCTAGGGAAAACCTGCTGGGTGAAGAGGGCCGCGGCTTTATCTACCTAATGCAGGATCTGCCCCAAGAGCGGCTGTCGATTGCGGTGGGTGCAGTGGCTAATGCCAAGGCGATTCTGGAAGCCACCATTGCTTATACCAAAGAACGCAAAGCCTTTGGTACCACAGTGGCATCCTTTCAAAACACCCAGTTTAAACTGGCCGAGCTGTCGGCGGAGATAGACTGTGCCGAAGTGTACACCGACCGCTGCACCGAGTTGCTGCTGGAAGATAAGCTCGACACTGTAACAGCCTCCAAAGCAAAGCTATTGACCACTGACTTGCAGTGCAAGGTAGCGGACGAATGTTTGCAGCTATTTGGCGGCTGGGGCTATATGTGGGAATATCCAGTGTGCCGCGCCTTTGCAGATTCAAGAATCCAGCGTATCTATGGCGGCACCAATGAGATTATGAAGTTGATTATCTCGCGGGAATTGATGAAGTAACTATTGGCTGCGCGGTCATCCTGTACTCCCCTCCCGTCATCCTGAGGAGCAGCGCGACGAAGGATCTCTCGACAAGACCTCAGAGATCCTTCAGCCGCTGCGCTGTTTCAGGATTACGGTATTTATTCTTTAGTTATCGAGGCGATCTAACACTTTCTGCAACTGATCTGCACTGGGTCTCTGTTGGTAATCCTCGCCCACATAAAACCACTGCACAATGCCCTGCTGATCAAGTAATATCATTGCCGGATGAGGCAGCTCTTCATCTTTGCGGATGCCATATAGATCAGTGACGTTTAAATCTATATCTGACAGAAACTGGTAGGGGCGATCCATTCGATCGGCCATCTTTTGCATGCCAGTGGCATCGTCCGGACTGATGGCCAGAATCTGATAGCCGCGCTTCTCAAGCTCCGGCAGCATGGTTTGGATATCCTGCAAATGGCCTACACAGAAAGGGCACCAATGGCCGCGGTAGAAAATCATCAGCACATTATTGCCGCGCAACTCTGAGAGTTTGACCCAGTCGCCATTTAGGGATTGCAGTGAAAAGTCTGGAGCTGCTGAGCCTGTTTTCAGCTTTAGGCCGGCAACATTGGTGAAACCCGTCTCGGCCATAATAGCCTGTTCAGGCACAGGTGCATTGTCACAGCCAGCCAACAGCGCCAGCATACAGGCCAGCAGTAAGTGGGGTTTTATGTTCATCATATCCATCCTTGAGTGAGTTAACGGAATATCAATCCTTATAAGAAGGGTCGATCTTTTCAATCAGTCGGGTAAGCGCTTTAAATTCCAGCTCACCGCTTGGCCCGCCCATAGCCTGCATGGCCATCAGCTGTTCCGACTTGGCTAAAATCTCAGGGCCCACCGGAATATTGGGTCGGCCTGTGGAGTCTGTTGTTACCTGAACCTGACAGGCGCGCTCCATAGCCCAGAGATTTTGAAAGGCTTCGGGAATAGTGCGCCCACCGGCCAGCAGGCCATGGTTGCGCAGAATCATCAGGCTCTTATCACCCAGATTGGCAATCAGCCTTGGTTTCTCATCGTCATTGACGGTAATGCCTTCAAAGTCATGATAGGCGATCTGGTTGTGCAGCAGTGCTGAGTAGAAATTATCGGTGCGCAGCCCTTCCTCTGTGCAGGCAACTGCCATACCGGCATTGGTGTGGGTATGGGCAATGCACTGCACATCTGGTCGAGCGGCATGGATAGCGGTGTGAATGACAATGCCCGCGGGGTTTACCCTGTACTCAGTGTCTTCAACAATATTGCCTTCAATATCCACTTTAACCAGATTGGAGGCAGTCACCTCTTTGTAATGCAGGCCATAGGGATTGATCAGAAAATGGTGCTCGTCCCCGGGCACTTTAACGGTAATATGGTTGTAGATCATTTCACTCCAACCCATATAGTCAAAGATTCTGTAGCAGGCTGCCAGCTGTACTCGCAGTTGTCGTTCTGTCTGTGCCATTAGTTCGCCCTCTTGACCCATTATTTTTATTAATGGTCACTGTATCACCAGGAGTAAGTGTAGCGCCATTTATGTCATGATGTACTACAGAGTCTTTATCATCGCTAACCTCGAAGCGGCCCGGGAACAGTGTTTCAGCTGTGGGCATCCATCAGCATCTTGGCCGCGGCCCAGCCTGATTGCACCGCCCCTTCAAAGCGAGGTCCGGCAAAGGCATCACCGGCAACCGCTAGAGGTGGCAGATCAGTGCCATGGCTTAATAGTAAGCAGGGATCGGGATCCACGATAGAGGGTTTGCTGTAGCGCCATCCATGGACCTGATATTCAGTGACCTGGGCACTGCCTAAATACTGTGCCGCTGCGTCAATCAGCTGCTGGCCAATTTGCGTGCGGTCATGATCAATGTGCTCGGCGCTAAACTCACCACTGCCATGAATGGTCACTGCAGGAACTGTAGATACGCCCTTTTGCAAGTTATCACTAATCCAGGCGATAGGGCCTTCCTCCAGTGCGATAGCACCGGGTGCTTCAATAGCAGTTGGACCATCGAGAATAGCCATCACCGCAATACAGCTCTCATATTCAATATGCTCAAGGCGAGCGTACTTGTCTGCGGGAATATTAATCCCTTTAAGCAGTTCCAGCGTTTGAGGCACAGGGGAGGTAATCAGGAGTTTGTCGGCGCTGACTCTGTTGCCATTGTCCAGTTCGGCTAGCCAGCCAGTTTGCTGCCGGGATACGGTCACCACTCTGGTGGCACGCATAATATCCAGTCCAATCGCCAGATGCTTGGCCACGGCAGTCATAGTGGGTACGCCGCGATATCTGGGGTGACCATTGGGCTGCCCAGGGTAGCTGCTATACCATTCCTCGGCCACACCGGTGGCAACCCAGTCTGCCATAGCAGCTTTAAAGCGAGGCTCCCGCGCTGTCATAAACTGAGCCCCATGGTCGAAGGTGGCATCACCAATTCGCCGTCCTGCCAGCCTGCCACCCAGGCCGCGGCCTTTATCAACCACTAGAACCTGATGGCCTGCCTGCTGAAGATCATTGGCAGCACTGAGGCCGGCCAGACCGGCACCAATAATTAAGATATCGGTTGTGATGGTGGACATGGTATCTGGTCTTTGTTGGGTTATTGTTTACGAGCGTCGGTTTTGCAGCGCACTGAACAGTAGCGCACTTCATTCCAGACCTTCTCCCATTTTTTTCGCCAGGTAAAAGGGCGCTGACAAATGGGGCAGATCTTGCTGGGCAGGTCTGATTTTTTACGCATTGCGGGCATGGCTGGATTATGACAGATTTTAGCCCCTAGCTGTCAGGCTGCAGCCAATGCACTGCCTGCCAATGTAATGCGATGCATCAGTCTAATCTGGCCCTGATAGTCATTGTCGGCCATATGCCAGGTGCAGCGATTGTCCCAGAAGGTCACAGAGCCCGGCTGCCAGTTAAAGCTGCAGGTGAACTGTGGCTGATTAACATGGGTATAGAGTTTATCCAACAGCACGCGACTTTCGGCAAAGTCCCAGCCCTCAAACTGAATAGTGTGGCCGGGATTGACATAGAGTACCTTGCGTCCGCTCTCGGGGTGGCGGATCACCACCGGATGAGTGGCATCCCCAACCCGATCCATACCACCCAGCTGTTCGGCTAAATCAGTCATGCGGTAGAGACCATTTTCACCGTACAGGTGAGTGTTGGAATGCACTGCACGCAGGCCTTCAATATCCTGCTTAAGATCTGCAGGCAGCGCATCATAGGCGGCGGCAAGATTGGCAAAATGGGTATTGCCGCCAGTCTCGGGCAATGTGCGCGCCACCAGAATAGAGCCCAGAGCAGGTTCATCATCGTAGGAATGATCTGTATGCCAGCCACCACCAATATTAGTTTGCTGGGTTTTTTCTTTGCGCACCTCGGCAATCTCGGGATGTTCCTGAGTGGTTTTAAAAAACTTGTTAACCACAATTTTGCCGAAGCGGCGGGCAAAGCGAAGATGCTCGTCCGGTGGCAGTTGCTGATCGCGGAAAAACAGCAAACCATGCTCAGTAAATGCACTTCGCAGTTCAATCAGTTCAGCATCGGTCATAGAGGAGAGCTGCAGATCGCTGACGACCGCGCCGCAGTTTTCGAAAGGGGATACTTGCATGTGAATCTCTAATTATTATTGATGATCGCTATTGGATCATACGACTGAGAGCAAAACAATAATGATAAGGCAGAGGATAAACGGGATAGATAATAAGCATGAAGCGAAGATAATAAGCTGGCGATTAGGTTTTGTCATGGTTGACTCCTTTTGTATAACCACAGAGACAACTTAGTACAGCGGCTTA
>ERZ807291.2657-NODE-2657-length-26567-cov-7.163473_pt1 | contig 26567 bp, 23 predicted proteins | sample MGYA00521257_ERZ807291 | MGnify/ENA primary metagenome ERZ807291 (study PRJEB31413, sample SAMN03169783) | marine metagenome | biome: Marine; feature: Water; material: Subsurface seawater | place: North Sea | collected 2011-04-28 | depth 1 m m ... | reverse complement strand
TAGCATTCCTTAAATTTGCTCCCTCGAAGTTGGCTCGCAGTCTTTGGTTATTAACATTAACTCCTTCAAAGTTTCCGTATCTCAAATCAACGGTATTGGGATTATTAGCATCAAAACCAGTGAAATTATAATTTCTATAATCTGTACCCGGGAAATCTGAACTATTCTGAGGATCCGTCCCTTGGTTTAGCTCGATGATATCAGAGTATCCATCATCGTCAGCATCCTCGTGAATATCATCAATAAGGGTAATGGTAAAATTACTTTCAAAAGAATTATTGGATTCATCTGTTGCAAAAACAGTAATGGAGTAATTTCGGTCGTCTGTTTCGAAATCAAAAGTTTGCTTTGATCTAAGAGTTCCATTTGCATCAAGGTCAAAAGGTATTAATTCTACGATTTCGGTCGGCAAGGTATCCGTAAGTCCCCATTTTACAGCAAGATAACTTTCCGTTAGAAACCTTTTTTCCTCACTATGTTTCTCGTTTGATATCAAAATTTCAAAGATCTCGTTTTTTCCAAAAAAGGACTTATCAGAGTAACTTCCTAATGTTAGAGGACCACTGGCTTCAGAAGAGTTCACCTTAGCACTAAATAAAATCTTCTCTGCATAATTAATATTTTTTGATTCCTCAGTTGTAGTGCGGGTTCCGTTTACATAAGTTATACTAGGTGTACTTTGCCCGTATAGATAAAGTCTTCTTGTAGACCTAGTTCCCCAAGTATTGTAAGTTTCAAGGGTAAAGCCTGCACCACCAGCCGGTCCAGTTGCTAGTACTATATCCACTTTATCTCCAGAGGATGGTAAAGTTTCCCTTGTATTGGCAAACACCGCATAAATCGTAAATTCTCCTTGGGGGTTGAATCCAGTGATTGGCATTAAATCATCCTGTCCATCAAAGATTATTGATTTTGAAGATTGATTAATAAAAGGCCTTTTTGTTGTTTCAGTTTGAATAGCATTCCTGTTGTTACCGCTAATATCATCCCATTGACTAACTGAACCGTTGGAATGGGTTATTGTAGAAGTATTAGAGGCGTCCAACCAAAGCGAAATGTTCAAATCGCTGGGGAGGGGAAGGACCATAGAATAGGTAATATTAGTATCCCCGTCCGGATCGGTGGCATTGAACTCGCCAATTACGGTACCGACTACAGAATTTTCTGCGATGGTCAGGTTGCTGGCAGAAATATCAGTGGGTGCAGAGTTAGCTTTGAGAAGAGAGTGGCTGAAAAGCAATACAACAGAGAGAGCCAAGAAATTAGGCACAAAAGAATTGGCAGAAGGGGTAGGTTTCCAATTTTCTGGTAAAATTTTAGAGAAAAAAACTTTCAAAATGTAGAATTGTGCTACTTTTGAAATTATAGCTTAAACTCGCATTGTCTAGACTTAAAAAGAACGCATTTAGCTGTATTTAATATAAATCTGATTGAGACAGGTAATTAAGTTTTTAATCATGATACGCCAAAGATATTTACCTTTCGGATAAGAATTTCGATTACAGCAAAATTTTCCCTTATAAAATCGATCTGCATGTGCTGATTATTTACCAAACAACTTTTGAAGCACGAAGATCAATGCTTTGTGGTCAGTGTAATCTGTACGCAGAGAGGAGTGGAATCCTGCCGTTGACTTTAGGCAAAAAATAAAGATGATTACTCGCTTTTCCCTATTACGCCCCATGGCCAACGAAGACAAAAAGAACGAATCCGAAGAAAACGAATTGCCTGCTGAAGCAGAGCATGCTCCCGATGGGCTTTCTGCTGAGCAAGCCGCTGAGCCTGCTTACAATGAGAAAGAGGCCTGGGATAAGAGCAAAAATACTTTGTTTACCATTCTTGGGGCGATTGCGTTGGCCGTGGCCGGGGTGTCTTTTTACAACCAGTCTGAAAGCGAGGAAAAAGCCGAGCGTAGCCTTCGCTACCTGACCGCGAGCTCGGAGGCAGAAGGTGCGGAGGAGCGCTTTCTTTCTTTTTCTGAGGATTATGATGATAAGCTTGGAGGAATGGCATTGTACCAGGCCGGAATCATTCAGTACCGAGATAAAAGATATGGGGAGGCAGCAAAGAATTTTGAAACTGCGGCACAAAGATTGGCGGGCCATGCCCTGCAGGGACGTGTTCTTTTGGGGCAAGCAGTGGCTTTGATCAAGCATGGTGAAAATATGGAAGCGGGTAAAAATGCCCTCGTTGCTCTGGCCGGTAACCAGTCGGTGTTGGCCACTGATCGTGCTGAGGCTAGCTTTTTACTGGCGGTGCAGGCCATCGGAGAAGAGGACGAAGATGCTTACAAGACTTACAACGACCTTTTAGGTGCGGATGAGAATGCGAGTTATTTTTCGTCCCGGTTGGTGGAGTTGAAAAGAACTCATAATTTGTTGAAAGTGGCCAAGTCTCTTCCTGATATCAATGCTGACAAGGGAGCGGAGTTTCTCACCACCAATAAGAAACGCAAAGAGATAACGGAACTGGAAAGTGGCTTGCAGTACGAGGTGATTTCATCTGGAAAAGGGAAAAAAAGCCCCAAAGAAACAGATGAGGTGGAGGTCCACTATCATGGCACACTGATTACCGGGGAAGTATTTGACTCTTCCATTGACCGCGGGGAGCCTGCAAAATTCAGACTCAATGGGGTGATCAAAGGCTGGACTGAGGCCCTGCAGTTGATGAAGGTGGGCGACAAATGGAAATTATACATCTCCTCCGACCTGGCCTATGGTGAAAATGGAAGTAATACTATCGGTCCCAATGAAACCCTTATTTTCGAGGTTGAGCTCTTGCGCATTACCCCAACGGAGGTGCCCCAAGAAAAAGCTTCCTCCTCGGCAGATGCAGTGATTGAAGTATCTGACTCCAATGTCACGCCCAAGGATAAAAAGGCAAAGCCTGCCCCCAAGGCGAAAGACCAAAACAGTTCCAAGTAAGGACCGTTATTTAAGCGGCGTGAATAGACGCCGCGATTTCCTTGGCTTTTTCGGGCCCATATAATTGCTGCACCAAGGCAAGCCCAAAGGATACTGCGGTTCCAGCACCACGGGAGGTGATAATATTGCCACTCACAATCGTTTCTTTGCCTGTATCAAGCTGGGGTAATTCTTCCAGAGTTGAGCCGTGTGCAGTGTGGGCAATATCGTTTTTTAAAATACCGGCGTCCAAAAGAAGTAAAGGGGCGGCACAGATAGCTCCGATAGGGATATTGTCAAAATGAAGGCGGCGAATGAGATCGAGAATACGGGGTTTTTCCCGTAAGGCAAAGACGGCAGGTCCCCCGGGAAGAATCAGCAGGTCAAAGGATTCATTTATCACATCTGAAAGCAAACAATCCGCCTGCAGGGTTATGTGGGAGCGTCCGGTGACCCAAAGGTTGTCTTCGGTGCTGGCGACAAGGACTTCGGCATCTGCTCGGCGAAGTAAATCCACGGGGCAGGTGGCCTCGATTTCCTCAAAGCCGGGAGCGAGAAGAACGAGGACACGGTGTGACATGGTGGCTTACAAAATAGCAGGTTGTCGTTCTAAGCTTTCGCCTTTGTTTTTGGAGGCTTAGGATCTTTTTTCGTTTCCTTTTTGCCTGATGAAGAGGAGGAGTCGGAAGACTTGGAGGAAGAATCTCCACTGGAGTCTTTGGACTTGGATTCACTGGTTGCTTCCTTTTTATCTTCCCCTTTTTTGGCTTTGTAATCGGTTTCGTAAAACCCAGTTCCTTTAAAAATGATACCGGCTCCGAGCCCGAGTAGGCGTTTGGCTTTGCGTTTTTTACAAGCAGGGCAGGACTTAACCGGGGAGTCATTCATGGATTGGAAAAGCTCCCACTCATGCCCGCAGGCTTGGCATTGATAGTCGTATGTTGGCATAGTCAGTTTTTAATACAAAATGGATCCAAAAAGTAGCGGGTAGGGATTACCTCGCAAATTGCAAAGCAGTCGAATAAGCAATCAATACCCAAACGCCAAGAAAAAAGGAAATTCCATAAAGGGGGAGGGCGAGCAGGAAAATGCCCCAAAAGGCAATAACCGGCAGTCCGAGCTTTGGCCAGTAAGCCAAGGCAGACCGGTAAACTTGCTGAAGCTGAAAGCTGTTGGCAAAGATACCGTCTTCCAGGTAGGCGTGAAGGGAGGCCAAAAAGAGAAAAGGGGCGGCAAAACCGGTAATAGCCAGGGGAAAATAGGCGATAATCCCCAGCATCCCAAAACTAAGTCCGAGGATAAGCAGGCTGAGTACCCAACCCATGAGAAGCGGGATGCCAATAAAAGTAAGGAGCAGCAGCAGCAGACGAATACCAGAGACTAAAAGGGTGGGGATGTCATGATCGCGCCAGTCGGGTAGATCCCACTGGTTGGACTGACGGATTTGGCGGCCGTATTCCAGTAAATAACCAAATGCAAAAAGATTGAGTATGGGGATAAAGCACAGGGCTCCCCCCCACAAAACTTTCGGGATCCAACCGGGGCGACCAAAAAGCCTACCACAGACCGCTTCCAAACTTGGCATAGTTGTCTAATCATGACATGGTTTATATATTCCGCAAGACATGAATTTTAAAGAAAAGCTTTCCGATTGGCAGGTTCAGGTGAACCAAAGCCTTCATGATTACCTGCCATCCAGTGATGTCCATCCCAGCCGTTTGCATCAGGCCATTCGCCACAGTATGGATGCGGGAGGGAAAAGGCTTCGTCCGATTTTGGTACTTGCGGCTCATGAACTTTTTCCGAGCGGACGGGATCCCATGCCCGCAGCCCTGGCTTTGGAATGCATCCATACTTACAGCCTGATCCATGATGATTTACCTGCCATGGATGATTCCGATTTGAGGCGTGGGGTTGCCACCTGCCACCGGGCTTTTGATGAGGCCACCGCGATCTTGGCAGGTGATGCCCTGCAACCCATGGCATTTGAATTTCTTGTGCGCGGGTACAGAGGGGATCCTCAAATAGGGATGGATCTTGTGTCTATTTTGGCTGAGACCGCGGGGAGCCAGAAATTGGTGGGCGGGCAAATGCAGGATTTAATATCAGAGGGTAAAGAACCAGATGCGGAGAATTTGCACTATATCCATGAAAATAAGACCGCAGCGATGATTCGGGCATCGGTGGAAATGGGTTTCCGCATCGGTCAGATGGGAGAGGATCAAGCTAAAATGCAGAAGATCCGGGAGGCAGGCACTGCGTTGGGACATGCTTTTCAGGCGGTTGATGACCTGCTGGATGTGACCAGTTCGAGTGAGGAGCTAGGAAAGGATGCCCATCATGATTCCGAGCAGGGGAAAGTTACCTGGGTAACCCTCAAGGGGGAAGACCATGCTCGGGAGCTTGCAGCCGAACATACACAACGGGCCCGAAGTGCTTTTGAATCGGTAGGGGGGGATCTTTCCTTTATGTTGGAGCTCACATCCTACATGCTCGACCGGAAAAATTGAAGCAACCGATCCATTGGTGAACCCCGAGGACGAACAGAGCGATGCTCCAAGCCTTCAATCCAGGGACTGGAGGGAAAGGTTATCCACCTCCCGTGATATGGGTACTGGCTTTGCCGCACCCGGTGGTGAATTTACCCGGGCCTTGTATGAGTGGGCTCTGACAGACCAGGGCTATTTTTTACGGGATTTACTGCGGGAGCGGAGGGTGGTGGAGCTTGGAGCGGGCATGATGCCTTTTGGCTATGCCTTGGCAGCTGCCTGTGAGGCCAGGAATTTTGTGGCCGTGGAACCTTTTTATTCGGATATGCAGAAAAAATCAGTGTCCTGTTTGATCGAGGAGCGCCAGGGTACCCTGCCTCGCATTCCCTACAAGGTGGAATCGGTGGATATGCTTGAGTACCTGAAGGGAGAGGCGGACAATCTTCTTTGCGTGGTGGCCTGTGGGATTGAGGATTGCATATTGCCAGGCCCTGACTATCGAAAGAAGGTGGAGGGGGAGGTGGTTCGGGTATTGGAGGAGGATGCTTTCTTTTTAAGCTCACACAGCGACCTTTTCCCGAGGGATTTGAAAAGTGTGGAAGTTAATTTCCCCCGGCCTTCCAATCCCAAAGTACAGGACCGGTTGCGATTGCACGGGAGGCCTGATGCTTTTGACCGCTATGGAAAGAAAATTGAACGGCTCCGCCTCGGAGTAAATAGATGAGGGATGTTTTTCCTCAGCGGGCAGGGAATATTTATCTATTTGGAAAGGTCGAGGCAGGCTAAATCCCCGCGGGCATTTCGTAGGTAGAGCAATCCATTTGCCAGCACTGGCATGGTCCAGCATTTTCCTCCCATTACCTGTTCGCGGGTAATTTCTTTGAATTTTTCCGGCGTTGCTTTGGCGATGACCATTTCACCCTTTTGGCCCAGAGCCAGGATGCGACCCCCTGCTATGATAAGGGAGCCCACCTGTAATCCCCGGTCGGTCTCCCGCCATTGCACCTGACCTGATGCAAAGTTGAGACACACAAAGTCTTTGGGGCCCGCCATATGGACATTGCCGTCAAAGCCATAAAGGTGGTTTTCAAAAAGAATGGCGTGGTTCATATGGGTGGAAAGGTTTTGGTTTTCGTAAACTTTGACCAGTTTATTTTTTTTCCACTCAAAGAGGGCACATCCTCTCCGATACCCCGTGGATAGGAAGAGTTGATTTCCCTTTACAATGGGTGTGGATGCATTGGTCCGGTAACTGGTTTCCCAGGAGACAAAATCAAGAGTTTTGCCTTCCGAGGGATCAAGGAGTACCAGGCCTTCAGTTTTGAGGACTGCAATGATTGCCTTTCCATTGGGGCGAAAAATCGCGGGAGTGCCATAGGCGGGGCGGTAATCTTTACTTTTCCAAATAGTTTCCCCTGTGTTTTTATCGAGGGCGTAAGTGGCACCTGCTTCGATAAGAAGCAGGTTTTCCAGAATGTAGGGAGATGCTGAAAACCCCCACTCTGGAGGCTTGGGCATCCCGGATAGGGAAAGCATGCTTTTTTCCCAAAGTTTTTTTCCATTTTTTACATCAAAGGCATGAAGCAACCCATGTTTGCTGAGGCTGTAAACCACATCCCCATCAATCGTGGGAGTGGAACACGGGCCTCCTTCGTGGAGATAGTCGATAAGAGGGGCAGGGTAGGAGGCAGACCAAAGGAGTCTTCCAGTTTTCGCATGGAGACTGGATAGGGTTTCCTGCCCCCCGTATTTCTTTCCGTTGTGGCCTAGGGTGAAGACCCGATTGTCCGCGACCACCACCGAAGAAAACCCAACCCCAACCTTTTTCTTCCAAAGCAAATTTTCAAGGTCGGCTTTCCAGTCCTGCTCAACAGATACCCCATCCCGATTAGGCCCGAGCCACTGGGGCCAATCGGCAGCCAGGGCGGAGAGAATAGGGGTGAAGAAAAGGAAAATGATTACATTTTTCATAGGGAAAGCCAGGCGGGGTAATTTTTATTTGGTGAGAGGAGGCTTCGGGGAAATTTTGAGATTTTCCTGCGTTTGCAATTGGGTTGCTTCAGCGATGAGTTTGTCCACTGATTGCTGCCCTTGATGAATACCGAAAGAAAGGGTGAATGTTCGGGTTTCCTTGGGGGCTAATTTCGGGACTCTTCCATATTTTCTTTCGACTAAGCGATTGAAAGGATAGCTTGTGCCCGGCTCTATGCCGGTGAAATAGCCATCTTCCTCAGAGGCGGTATTTTTCCGGATGGTGAGGCAGGGAAGTTCATGGGTTTTCCAGCGTACAGAGGTGGCAAGATCGCCACGACGGTTGCTTAAGAGTGCCATGGATTGTGAATTCGAATCGCTCAGGGGGGAAAGCAGGTAGACTTCCTCCTTGAAGCCTTCGGTCGGCCCCCGGCAGGTGTCCCACTTTTGAATAAACCTGGAGGAATGGTCATTCATGGGGGTGATCCTGGTTGCCGGAGCAAAAAGCATCGCACCATCTTCAAGAATGGAAGAACCATAGCTTCCTTTGTAGATGAGCTGAAACTCCTGGTGGGAAGAGCTATTGTTTGTGAGTTGGTCGGATATTTGAAAATGGTCTGATCCGGGAACCGTTGAAATTTCAGTGACAAGTTTGAGGCTGGGTCCTTTGAAAGCTGTTTCATAAAGGGTGCCACGGATACGGATACGGTACGGTGGGGCAGGGTCGACTGAAACTTCATAGTTTGAGGCTGGGGTGTTTTGAATTTTACCGTTTAGGGGGAGGAAGTGCTCTACCTTGTCCCCTGTCTTGGTTATATATTGATCACTCCCCCGAGCCCCGGCAAATGCCAACCCTCCCCGGCTCATCCATTCATTAAAACCCTCGAGCCACCCCGAACCCCCATGACTTTCAAGGTTAATAGAAGAGGGATGAACGACTTCTTTTACCGGAGAATTCCAACCTAAGCGAAGATCTCCAGAGATGACCTCCATGATACCCATGCCACGGGCGGGAATGAGTACGATTTTAATTTTTCCATTATCAAGAGTTAACAGCTCCACGCCAGCTTGTTTGCCACCCGATAAAGTTTTCCGGGAAACTGACCATGGTGCTGGGTAGTCTCTTCCTGTTTGGTCACTGGAAGAGGCAAGATATTCGACAGAGCTGGTTTGGGAATGTGGGCTATTTTCTTTAAACTCTTCATGGGACGGAGCGTGGGCTGTATCTTTTTCGCAGGAACTAAGAATCAAACAAGCCGTGAAAAGGAAGAAGAATTTATTGGTCATAGGCTAATGAATTAAAGGAGAGTGGAGAGGAATCAATGAAGAAAACCAATCACGCGATCCTTTGTCCTTTAATCCTGAGAGTCGAGCCTTGCCTTCATAATCAGGTAAAGCTCACGGCTGATCCACGCATCAGTCGCCGCATAATGCTTTTGGGAGGGAGAGAGGGGTCTTTTTTGCCAGTTTGAAAGCTGTGCAGACTTGGACAGCCTCTGTTTGAAAAAGATGGCGGTTAGATTACGGAGTCCCGTTTGCTCAATTTTTAAAGACTTTGCAATTTGAGCGAGATCTTCAAACCCATCCGGAGAAAATTCTTCGATTTTTTGCAGGTTGTGCAGGTCATCCTTAAGGGCCACGCCTGTCTTGATAATTTTGGGGTCCTGTAAGATTTCCACCAAAGGACCTAATTTGAAAACCGGGTATAGGCGGAACAAGAAAGCCTGGTCGGCAGTGGCCAGTTGAAGGAGTGCCGGCGGATTATTGGGGCCTTTTTTAAAGTTGGGTTTGCATTCTATATCGAACCCAAGAATAGGATGTTTTTTGAGGCGAGCGGCTAAGCGGTTAAATGTTTTGGAATCTTCGGCCACCTGAACCGCACCGTGAAAGCGAATGAGGGGTAATTCATTGATCGTTTCTTTATCCAGCCTCTTCGGGATTTCATCATCAGGAGAGGGGAAATGATTCATGCAGGAAATTACAGGGTGATGGTCAGACCATCATAGGAATGCAGGATTTCGGTAGGGAATTTTCTAGCCGATGGTGCCCCAGGTATTCCCGGTTGTGTTTCTTTAATGGCGGAGCGGGAGGTTGCGAGGAATTTTTTGGTATGGGCCTCAAACTCTTCAAGGTCCTGGTCACTGGAGCCTGGGTCATGGTGAAAGATAGCCAGGGTGGCAACCTCACCACGGGCGGCAAGTTCAACCCCCATGACATTACTTGAATGGCCCCAATGTTCCCGGTTTCCAATGGACTGGGAATGAGTGTACGGGGCGTCAAAAATGAGCAGGTCAGCTCCGCGGATGAAATCCACATAGGGGTAGTTTTTGGAGTGTGCCGCATTTTTGTGCTCTGCATCGGTGGAATAAACCACAGATTTCCCTTCGCAGTCTACACGGTAGCCATAAGAAGTACCGGGATGATCCTGTTCGTAAAGAGTAATTTCTGCGCCACAAAGATCGAGTTTGTCTCCGGGTTTATGAGTTTCGAATGAAATCTCGGCATTAAAGGTATTCATATCAATGGGAAAAAACGGGGTCTTCATTTGCCCTTTCAAGCTTTTCTTTAAATCTTTGTGCCCCCCATGAAACACAATTTTATTCGACGGATCGTAGGCAGGGACAAAAAAGGGGATACCCTGGATATGATCGTAGTGGAGGTGTGATATGAAAATGTGAAAAGTAGTGTTCTTGACTCCGCCTTTAGCAAACTCCTGGCCTAAAGGTCGAATGCCTGATCCTGCATCCATGATTAGCTTTTCCTTCGATTTGGTTTCAATATAGACGCAAGGAGTGTTGCCTCCCCAGCCGTACCCAAGGTGAAAAGGAAGTTTATTATCCACAAATTCAATGATCTGTCTTTCGGATCGTAAATCCTTTCCACGGGCAGCCAAAAGTGCACCCACAATCTTCTTATTTATCTCAGTGGAGGAATAAGCCGTAGGTATGGATCCGCGGGTGCCTTTGAAGTGAACTTTCATAGAAACGAATTCCCTTCTTCTGCCTTTCTTCGAAAATGGCAATTAAATTTTTTGAACACCTAATGGTGCCTGTTTATAAATGTTAACGATCTTGGCTTGATGTTACGCGAACTTAGGGTCATTTTCTAAGAATGGCAGAAAGTTATGATATTAACCACCCGATCTATCAGGTCGGTCCATCGACTCTTACTTTTACGCAGTTACTGAATTACTTCATTGATCCATCCTATCAACGGGGGAACTTATCGAGGATTTCAGATTTACATGTCAAAATTGGTCGCCCCGTCAGCTTTCGTATTGATGATGACCTCACGCCCTTGCCAGAAGGCGCACCGGTTTCAGAGGATTGTATCCGTTATATTTTAGGCATTCTTTTGGGGGAATCCCACCTGAAACAGGTCTTGGACATGGATAACCCCAGAGACCTGGATACGGCTTTTGAGTGGGAGGCTCATAAGGTAAACTTTCGTCTTAATGTTTTTAAGGATAGGGATGGGCTGGCTTTTGTGATGCGGGTTTTGGCCTCTAATATCCCTGCGATTGAGGAAGTGGGGTTGCCATCCGAAAAGATTTGGCAGGATATCACTTCCCTTAAAAGAGGGCTGGTCTTGGTAACAGGGGTGACCGGTAGTGGAAAGTCGACCACTATATCCTCCCTCATTAATCATATTAATTTATATCGGAAAACTCGAATTATTACCCTGGAAGACCCAGTGGAGTTTTTATTCAAAAGCGAAAATTCGATGGTCTCGCAGAGGCAGATAGGGCAGGATGTTTCCTCTTTCTCCGATGGACTCCGCAGTGCTTTACGGGAAAACCCTGATATCATATTTGTCGGTGAAATTCGTGACACGGAAACTGCCTCCCTTGCGCTCAGTGCCGCCGAAACTGGTCACCTGGTGTTTTCTACCCTGCATACCCGTGACGCCAAAGGAGCGTTGAGCCGTATCGTTGATATGTTCCCATCGGAGCAGACGAAAAGCTTATGTTTACAGCTGTCCTTTAGCCTGTCCTTTGTGTTGAGCCAAAAACTTGTTCCACGTGCTGATGGGAATGGGCGGGTATTGGCGATGGAGGTCCTGCGGAATCTACCTGCATTGGGGAACTTAATACGAACGGGGAATTGGCAGCAGGTGTACTCCACCATGGAAACCCAGGCCAAAGAAGGAATGATGACGATGGAACAACACCTTTTGCACCTGTATCAACATGGGGTTATTTCCAAAGAGTCTGCGATTACTTACACCAATGACGCCAGTATTCTGGAAAGACTTGGCTAATTGGCTTACAGTGAGATTTGATTTATGAATAGAATTAAGACCAAATTAGCTAAGCCATTTTATTTATTGCTTTTTGCGTGCCTTGCATCTGTTTCTATTATTACTTTTTATGGAGAACCCAAAATTAACCTCCCCCTTCAATCCTCTTCAGGGAAAGACAATAATATGAGTGATCATAACCTGGTTACAAAGACGGATGAGGAATGGAAAGAGATTTTATCCGAGAAACAGTTTCGCATCCTCCGGAAAGCCGGAACTGAACGCCCGTTTGGGGAAGAATACAAGGAGTTCAGCAAACAAGGAAAGGGGAAATATTTGTGTGCAGGTTGCGATACGGAACTATTTGCCTCTGATACCAAGTTTGATTCGAAATGTGGTTGGCCTTCCTTTTACGATCCTGCGAATGCCAAGAATGTTAATACCTTTGAAGATTTTCATCTGGGATACAAAAGAATCGAGGTCAGATGTGCGGTGTGTGACGGTCACCTTGGGCATGTTTTCAAAGGGGAAGGGTTTGATACCCCAACGGACAAACGTTATTGCATCAATGGAGCTATCCTGAAATTTATTCCCGCTGAGAAGCCAGAAGAATCTATAAAATCGGAGGACGAGTAAGTTGAGAGCTTATCTTACACAAGTCGTCAGGTTATCCTAATCCTAGGCATGGCTCCATCTAGGCACTATTTTTTCGGTTTAATTTTTCGTTTTGTTGCCGTTGTTTCTCTTTTCATTCTCTCAAGCATCTTTTCTTACAGTGCAAGCGAGGAGGAGAAAAACGGGCCCGGTCTAGTTGCCGAAAACGGGGTCCGCAATCTTCGTATGCCTGGCTTTGACGATACAGGCATGATGGCATGGGAGCTCTTTGCCAAAGAGGTCGATTTTCAAAACGATGGGGTTTATGAGGCTTTTGACTTGGTTCTTGAAACCATGACCGGCTTCAATGAGTCGCTTGCCAAAAGTAAGCGGGGACTCTTTAAACCGAGCCAAGGGGAGGCTTGGGGCGACACCTTGCTCGAAGTTCAGGGCAAAGGGTTTTGGGCACAGGGAAAGCGGTGGTCTTGGGCAAATAAAATTGATCAGGGGGATCAGTTAATGGCTTTCAAGGAAAACGGAGAGGTTTTGTTTAAGGAGAACCTTCTACTTGAGAAAAACCAAAAGCCAGAAAGTTCAACTTCTCCTAAAGATCAGGATACTATTTTTAAGACCCATACCAGTGCCAATTATATCGAAATCTTGGAGTTATCCCCAAGTCAGAATCGTTTTTTGTTGGAAGGGCAGGTAACGGTCAAATCTGAAAGCTTGGAAATTGAATGTGCCTGGATGGAGATTCTTTTTGAGAAGGATGTAAATGCATCGAAAGGAGATTCATCACTCGGGAAAATTTCCAAAATAATGGCACGAGGCAAAGTGGAGATGAAACAGTATGGACGCCGGTCATATGCAGATGAATTAACCATAGAAGCACGAACCGGGCAGGCTTTACTAAAGGGGAATGCCCGTGTGGAAGACGATGAATATGGCATAGCTGAAGGCTCTGAAATTGTACTGGAAAAAGGCAAGCGGAGAGCCCAGGTTATTGGTGGTAAGGGAAAGCGTCCGAGCTTACAATTACCTGAAATTCCAGATTTTGGATTCCCTAAATAAGGATAAGTCTTTTGAAGAAAGAAATAGAAAAGTCTTTGCAAGTACGCTCTGTGTCTAAGAACTATGGTAATAAATATGTGGTAAATGGCGTAGACTTAGAGATACATGCCGGTGAGATCGTTGGTTTACTTGGGCCCAATGGGGCAGGAAAGACGACTACTTTTTCCATGGTTAGTGGCTTTACTAAGCCTTCCAAGGGCGAAATTCTTCTTAATCAAAATAATATCACCCATTTACCTCCTCACAAAAGGGCCCGGGTGGGGTTGGTTTACTTACCGCAAGAGTCGTCGGTTTTTCGTAAGCTCACCGTGGAAGATAATATTCGGGCAATCGCCGAAACCTTAAAGTTGGGGAAAAAACAAGAGGATGAAGTAGTAAAGAATCGCCTGGAGGAACTAAAGCTCACCCGACTTGCCAAGCAAAAAGCCTTTACCTTAAGCGGTGGTGAAAGGCGCCGTTTGGAAATAACCCGTGCCTTAGTGTTAAACCCTGACTTCCTTTTGCTTGATGAGCCTTTTGGTGGGGTGGACCCGATAAGTGTGAGTGAAGTAATGAAGATCATCCTTTCCCTCAAAGATAAGGGAATTGGCGTTTTTATCACCGACCATAATGTCAGGGAGACTCTTCGGATTGTTGACCGGGCTTATTTGCTTTATGACGGCAGGGTGTTGGCCCACGGTGATGCTGACTATCTTCTTAAGGACGAAGAAACGCGTTCCAAGTACCTAGGTGAAGACTTTATTGCTTAATTTTTTGCATGATGAAAAGTAATTATTCCAATATTCCCTATTCAGTGGAAAGCATAGCTGTTCGCGAGTTTTTTGAAAATTATGGAGAGCAACTTCAATTAAGGCTGGTAACTTCCAAGAAGACTTTATCCCGCAGCACAATCCGGGAAAAAAGCGTAAACCGTCCCGCTCTTGCGGTTACGGGTTACTTTAAATATTTTGCCCACAAACGCATTCAATTATTTGGGGCTGGGGAAATGGGGTTCTTCCGGGAACAATCCAAGACCCGAAGGAAAAATGTAATTTCCACTATGGCATCCAAAAAGATTCCCTGTGTGGTGGTCTCCAGAAACTTAGCTCCCACGGCAGAGATGATTGAGGTATTGGAAGAACATGGGGTTCCTTTATTTCGGACATCGCTTAGTTCGAAGGCCTTCACGACCGAAGTAACTGTCTTGTTGGAGGAAAAATTCGCCCCGCGTTCATCTCTTCACGGCACCTTATTGGAGATTCGTGGTATTGGCACTCTGATCAGAGGCGAAAGTGGCGCAGGGAAAAGTGAAGCAGCCTTGGCCCTTTTGGAAAGAGGGCACAGCCTAGTGGCTGATGATGTGGTGAAAGTAAAGTTACTTAGCGATCATACGCCGGTTGGCTTTTGCGATGAACTCAACCGTGGATTTATGGAATGTCGTGGCATTGGGATCATCAATGTGGAAAAATTATTCGGCAACCGATATGTCCGATTGGAAAAAAATATCGAGCTTGTGGTCACATTGCTCGAAGAATCCAATGAAAATGAATTGGAAAGAACAGGTTTAGAGAGAAAATATTACAACATTTTAGGAGCTCCCGTTCCTCATATGGAGATTCCCGTGCGGGTAGGCCGAGACATGGCACGGTTGATTGAAGTGGCGGCGATGGTTCAAGCGGCACGGCAGTTCAGTTATGACTCTGCGATTGATTTTAATGAAAAGCTTTTAAAAAAGATGAATGAAGGCTAAAAATAAGCCTAATTATTTTCCAATTTTTTTTCTAAGTACCGAATTATCAGCTAGCTCGGCGAGTGGGTAAATTTTGTATTGGATGCAAGCCCAAAAGTGTAAAAAACTTATGGACTTACCTATGTGAATAACTTGTGAGGAAGTTTCGTCAATTATCCGAATTTTTTTCTTGGTTTCATTTGGTTTCTTCGTCAAAAGAGATGATATCCCTAAACCCTTTACCTCAAACCCTTCAAAATTATAAATGCTGCTAAATATCGCGTAAACTACTGCATTTCAACTACTTGCTGTATCTTTTACGCCGTCATTTAATAGATGTTCATAATTTTTAATCTTACCCGTTCGCTTGAAACTTAATTACCTCATTTTCAATGAATTAAGGCAGTCCTAAGTCCTTGTGAATAAATCTTAATCCCCTATGTCTATCTCTGTCTCAACCCCTGATACTTTTTGGAGTTCCCTGCGTGAGCAATTACTTGAAGTTATTCCTGCAGACACCTTCCGAGTTTGGTTCGACAACATGCGTGTCGGCCATCTTGATGAAGATGGTTGCGAATTGATCACCCCAAATGAATTCTCTGCTATATGGATTCGAGATAATTACCTCGATGTTATTCGCCAGGAAGCAGACCGTCTTGTCGGAAGACCTTTCACCGTTGAGCTTCTTGGTGATCTTGGAGAAGGCAATAATGCCCTCGAATCCAATGACCGTTTAAAACCTAAACATTCCAAGTCATCAGGCTCACGCATGACCGGTCCGGCGCTCAAGGGCCGTTCACTTGGCATTAATCCCAAAAATACTTTTTCTAATTTCATCGTGGGAGGGGCAAGTGAACTTGCTCATGCTGCCTGTGTCGCTGTTTCCAATGCACCGGCCCATGCATACAACCCGCTTTTTCTCTATGGGGAAACCGGGCTGGGAAAAACACATCTCATGCACGCGGTTGCCCATCAGGCACTTAACCGCAATCCTTCTTGTCGTATCACCTATGTTTCCTGTGAAAAATTCACCAATGAATTTATCCGGGCAATTCAAGAAAACACCCTGACTAAATTCCGCTCTCGGTACCGTAGTGTAGATTACTTACTCATCGATGACATCCAGTTTCTCGCCGGCAAGGAAAGGATTCAGGAAGAATTCTTCCACACCTTTAATGAAATTTATGAGGCTCAAAGGCAAATTCTGCTAACCAGTGACCGACCGGCTGGTGAAATTGACAAAATCGAGAGCCGCTTACTTTCCCGTTTCCAATGGGGCTTGGTTGCCGACATCCAGGCACCTGACCTTGAAACAAGAGTGGCAATCTTGTCTAAGAAGTCCGAAGCCATGGGTATTTCCGTAGAGCCGGAAATTATTGAGTTTCTTGCCAAGAATATTTCAAGAAATGTACGCCGTATGGAAGGTGCACTGACCCGGGTCGCCGGCTATGTCGGACTTACCCGTAAAAAGGCTGACCTTGAAACCGTGCAAAGGCTGTTACGGGACATTTTAAGGGAAGAAAACCTGAGCCGCATCACCATGGAAACGATTCAGAAGAAGGTGGTGGATTACTATCATTTGAGAATGGCGGATATGCTCTCACGCAGGCGACCCGCAAACATTGCTTTTCCTAGGCAGGTGGCCATGTATTTATCCAGGATGCTCACGGAGCATTCCCTTCAGGAAATTGGTGCTGCCTTTGGCGGTAGGGATCACGGAACGGTGATTCATGCGTGCAAAACAGTTGAAAATATGATGGATCAGGACACTTCCATTAAACATTCTGTTGAATTTCTAAACGAGCAGCTTTCTCAGTCCATGGAGTAAGATTTTATTTCCAATCACCGCAACTTCTTAGGTTGTCTATTGTTTTACTTCCTCATAGTCTACTTTCAATATGACCTTTTCTGAAGATACATCTGATCCCCAACATCCCCAAAGTCAGCCTCCGCTCCAAGCAGAGGCTCCTACTGAACCTACGGAGCAGCAGAAAATTGAAATCGCTCGCTGGGTTGCAGAGGGCATGGGCTTATCAGATGTGCAGAAGAAAATTAACACGGACTTTGGTGTCGTCATGACCTACATCGATGTGCGTTTTCTTGTCGATGATTTAGATCTTACCCTAACGGATAAGGAAGAGGAAAAGCCCAAGGAAACTACAGATTCGCCAGGAGGCGATCCAGTTGCCGCTGATGCCGATGCAAGTTTAACCCCGGGCGGTGTATCGGTTGAGGTAGACCCTGTCACTCCTCCGGGTGCGATGGCCAGTGGCTCGGTTACTTTTTCCGATGGTCAGAACAAGAAATGGACCTTGGATCAATTCGGAAGGCTTGGTTTATCTGGGGGAGATGAGTCTTACAAACCCTCGGATGAGGATGTGATGGAATTCCAAAAGCAACTGGATGCATCTCTCCGCGGGAGAGGATTCTAAAGGTTTACCCCTGGGGTAGCCCGTATTCCACCTCTGACTGACCCAGGTTCCACGGAACCAAAGTTTTCCTTAAACCTTGCATCCAATGGTCGGCTGTTGGGCATAGATAGCCACACCCGTAAAAGGTGTCTTCTTTTTTTCGGGTTCTTATGGTCCGTAAAGCTGTTTCTTCGGTGCAAGGTTGTCCAGTTATTAAGAAACAGTAAGTCTCCCCTTTTAAGGGTGATACGGGTATGCAGTTCGCTTCTTTCACAGACTGAATCTAGGAAGTCCAGGGCTTCCAATTGTCGATTTGTGAGGGTAGGGCAGTCGGGATCCTGGTGAGCCCGGTCTATTAAAACACGAAGATAAGAACAGGCAAAATAGTTGTTCTTCCAGGAAAAAATCGGTTGCAGGCAATAGGGTGCCGGGTTGTGGCAGTCGATGTTATGCGTTTTGAACGGAAACGGAGAGCATAATAATTGGTGCAAATCCTGCCGCTCCTCGTGGATAATCGCTTGGACCTCTTGGCTTTTGACAATTTGATTTTCTCCTCCAGATTTTGCAGGTTGGAGGCAGAGGAAGCCAATGACATCACAGCGATCGGTGTGAAAGCTTAATCTACGGTTCGAATAGGGTCCCCGGGCCCGCTTATCATTTTGAGCAAAGCCATGATCCTTTATATCAAGGATAAGATCACCCTGCGTGTTTTGGGAAACTGGAGTGCCCAATTTTTTTGAAATGCTAAGGAAAAAGTCCCTGGTTTTTTCTTCTAACTCCTGATTCTTAAAGGGATTAGTTATATGGATAAGCCCTGATTTGTTTTCCAATTCTTCCTGGAAAGACTTGGGCGAAAGCCAGCCTAAACCCTCACTCATAAGCGATAACAGGGCATAGGGTTACACCTTTCTGCTTCATTAGGGACTTGGTAAGTTTCAAGAGGCAAAGCGTGTTTGATGACAAACTTGGACCTTGATTACCTGTCAGGCTGATGAAGTTATGCAGGAACTTGGTTTTAACTTAGTTTTGGGCAATTGCCCCAAAAGACCCAACCATTTGCATAAACATGGAGAAATTGAATTCTTTTTCTTCGATGGTTTCAAGCTTGGGCCATGCTGGTAGGGATGTAAGGATACTTTCATCACCCCGTTGAATGGAAGAAATAGAAAATTTACCAATTTTGGTAGATTTTAAATTTCCTTCGAGGTCAAAGGTGAGGGAGGACAACTTGACTTTAGAATCTTCTTTGGAGATAGACCTTATGGGAAAAGTGGTTCCACCTTCAGAGCTTTGGGTTGCTTCAAGCCAGACCAACTTACTTCCCAAAATATGATTCCACAAAACCTCCCGTCCCTTGGTTGTGGCAATGTATGGATTTTCGAGGAATGAACTCCCATTTTCTAAAAATTTGGCAAAAGAAGAACCGAAGTTGAGCTTGAAATTGTAACTAAATGCTCCAGTGACCACATCCCGGTTAATGGCAACGCCAGGCATGGGGAGGGCACCTTGGGAAAGAAAGTGATAAATCTGATCCGAATCAGGGCTTAAAATGGAGGAGGAACTTTCGCTACTTTTATAACCCATGTATAACTGGTTGTTCTTGCGGTATTGAATTTCAATTTTTTGTTCTGCTTTGGAAAGACCGAGTAAGATTTGGTTTTGGACCTTCCTTCCATCCTCAGCGCTACTATCCCACTCTGTAGTGATAGCCAAACAATCCGCATCTTGACTTAATTCATCAACTGCCGTTCCGAGAGCTCCAAGCAAGGCAGACATTCTATCTTCCATGAAGGTAATGCCACCCGCGTAAGACTGTAAGCTTTCTTGCCAGGCTGGATCTGGTGTATTCTTTGCCCCATTTTCAAGAATTTTAATAGCCTTGGTCTGCTCTTGGTCGAGATGGTGGGAAAAAGCGATAAAAGCCATCATCGAAGGGCTGGCAATTGTCTTGGGGGGAAGGTTGGAGATTAACTCCCTGACTTTCGAGGTATCAGGCGAATTCCCAAAAAGGTCATTCTTTATTTGATAAATGATCATTTTTTCCGAATTTACCTCTTCGGGGGTAAGTTGAGACAGGTAAAAGGAAAGGCAGAATTTAGCATCGCCTCCTGAAACCTGAGATAATGAGTGAATTTTTTCCTGGGTACCCTGATCACTAAAAATAATTTTTAAAATTTGCCCAATGGGGGCTGATTTCTCCGCAAGTTCCTGAAGGGAACTTTGGGCCGTTTTTTCAATTTCTTCCACTTCGGCCAACGTGGCCAAAAGGTAGGCTCGTAGGCGAAGAGGGACATCCTTAAAAAGTTCCGGACCTTTCATTCTCGCAATCAACAAAAGGGTTTTGCAATAGGTGACGGCAAACTCTTTGCTTCCCAAATCTCCCTGGTTCGCTTTCTTTACAAGGAGCCCAGAAAGGCGGGGAGATCCGCTGTCAAAAGAACTTATAAATTGTAAGCTGGGTAAACTTTGGGGATATTTAAACAGGAGCAAATCTGTGGCTTTATCCACTACCTCTGGGAGATTTGCTGCCTTTCCCGCCATCAAATAATCCATGGCTATTCTTGGAGCCAGTGGGGATTCAGGTGAGTTGGCTAAAAAATTGGCCGCCTCCTCGAGGAAGCCGTTTAAATCTGATTCTTGGAGGTAATCTTCATAAAAAGGAATCCGGTCCGCGGCATAACCACTGCAAGTTGATCCAAGAAGAAAAATAAAAAAGTAGCATATATTTTTAATAGACATAACTTATTCGCTTATTTCATTGGATCCACGCCTTTGTCAATGCCAAGAGCATCAAAGGGACGAAAAGGCGGTCTTTATTTTATCAAGAGTTATCGAGATAATTTTTTCACTATGCTGAGAAGATAAAAAGCAGGTTTCATAAGAAGATGGAGGCAGGTATACGCCTAAGGAGAGTAATTTTTGGAAAATACGATTGAATTGCTCATGTTTACAGGCGATTGCCTGGTCAAAATTTTCCACCCTGCTCTCGCTGAAGTAAAAGCATAGCATGGACCCAGCCTGAGGAACTTGCAGGGGGATACTGTAAGTTTGGGCGATTTCAAGAATACCCTTGGCGAGCATTTGCCCCATACTTTCCATCGAATTATAGGGTTTTTCTTCCTTAAGTATCCGGAGAGATTCGATACCAGCAGCCATGGCAAGAGGGTTTCCGCTGAGGGTGCCGGCCTGGTAGACCGGGCCCAATGGGGCAAGGTAGTCCATAATTTCTGTTTTTCCGCCTAATGCCCCCACTGGCAAGCCTCCTCCGATAATTTTCCCCATTGCCGTGAGGTCAGGCGTGATACCCGTTCTTTCCTGTACTCCACCGATACCCAGGCGAAAGCCGGTCATGACTTCATCAAAAATGAGCAGGGTTTTATGCTCGCTGCATAAGCTTCTTAACCGTTCCAAATAACCGGGGTTGGGAAGGATAAGCCCACAGTTTGCCGGAAATGGCTCGATGATGATAGCCGCAATTTCCTCTTTATTCTGGTTTAAAGCCTCGGCGACTGCCTGCTCATCATTGTAAGGTAGGACGATGGTCTCTTTGGCTAAGCTTTCGGGTACTCCTGCACTGTCCGGATTGCCTAGGGTTAAGGCACCTGAGCCTGCCTTGACGAGTAGACTGTCCACATGACCGTGGTAACACCCGGCAAATTTTATGATCTTAGACCTGCCGGTGTACCCACGGGCTAATCGTATACAGGACATGGTGGCTTCGGTTCCGCTATTACACATACGAACCTTCTCCACAGATGGAACCACTTCAGTGATCAATTCAGCCATTTCCACTTCAGCAGGTCCTGGGGTACCAAAACTTGTTCCATTTTCGAGGGCTCGGGAGATTGCTTCTCGAATGCGCGGATGATTATGCCCATGGATCGCCGGCCCCCAGGTACAGACATAGTCGATGAGTTCCTGCCCGTCGGCCGTGGTCAGGTGGCAACCATCCGCCTGTTTAGTGAAAAAAGGAGAGCCTCCAACGGAACGAAATGCCCGAACCGGAGAATTGACTCCGCCTGGTATGAGTTTCTTTGCTTTTTCAAAAAGAATTTCTGATTGAGATGTCATAAAATTTGATTTTTTTTAATTTTGGTATTTTTGAACGATGGGGATTCGGCGACCAATCCCAAAAGCAAGGGGGGTTGTCTTGAGCCCAGGGGCCGCTTGGTTTCGTTTATATTCATTCAAGTCAACCAATCGAATGATTTTTCGGGTAATTTCCTCGTCGTATCCAGACTGAATGATACTTGCTGCTGACTTTCCTTCCTCTACATAAGCTTTTAAAATGCCGTCCAGTACTTCATAATCGGGCAAAGAGTCACTGTCTTTTTGATCAGGCCTTAATTCCGCGGATGGCGGTTTTTCAATGGTATTTATCGGAATTCGTAGTTTTTCCTTGTTCAGATGTCGGGCGAGCTCAAAAACCTGGGTTTTGGGAACATCGGAAATGACCGCCAATCCACCACACATATCCCCGTACAGGGTACAGTAGCCGACAGCCAATTCACTTTTGTTACCCGTGGTGAGCAGGAGAGCCCCAAACTTATTGGAAATTGCCATCAGCAGAAGACCCCTTGACCGAGCTTGGAGATTTTCTTCGGTCACATCCAACGGTTTTCCTTCAAAGAGAAAAGACAGTTCATGACTTGCGGCGGTGACTACGGACTCGATAGGAATGGTGTGGAATTCTACACCCAGGTTTTCGGCCAGTGCCAACGCATCATCCTTGCTATGTTCACTGGAAATAGCGGAGGGTAGACTTATGCCCAGTACATTTTCTGCTCCCAGTGCCTCCACTGCGAGGGCGGCAGTAACGGCAGAATCAATCCCCCCACTTAGACCAACCAGAGCCTTGGAAAAACCACTCTTGTGGGCATAATCCCGAATGCCCAAAGTGAGTGCAGACTGTAGCCTGTCCATACTTGAGTTGGGGGAATCTGAGGATTTGTGGTTACCCGAAAGATCGTGAATACAAATGTCTTGCTCAAAGGCTTTGCAGACCGCAACGACTTTGCCAGCTTGATTGAGGGTGGTGGAGGTGCCGTCGAAAATGAGTTCATCATTGCCGCCTACTGCATTGATATATGCGACGGGGCAGGCAATTTTTTCAGTCACTTTCCGGAGTAGACCTTGCCGTGTTTTTTCTTTCCCAAAATACCAGGGGCTTGCCGATAAGTTGAGGAGCAGGTCCGGTGCATTTTCCGCTATCTCATCCAGTGGGTCCGTTGTATACCTGGACCCTTCTACATTCCAGATATCTTCACAAATAGTGACCGCAACTTTCATCCCTGAAAAATCCCGACACATACTCGAATGACCCACTTCAAAGTAGCGGCTCTCATCAAATACATCATAGGTGGGTAATAGTCTTTTTCGAAATACCTGCTCAATGTTCCCATCTTCACACCAGGCCGCTGCATTATAAATACAATCTTTATTATCAAGAGACGACTCGGGGAAGCCTATAAGAGCGGGTGTGGAAAGGGTATGCTCGCAAAATTCGTTAAGGGCTGAATGACAGTCTTTCAGGAAGTTCTCTTTGTATAGTAAGTCCCGGGGAGGATAACCGCAAAGGAAGAGTTCTGGGAAAATTACGACATCTGCACATTGCTCAACCAGTTGCCTGTAGGCGTCGATTGCGAGGCTCAGGTTACCCTGAAGGTCCCCGACTGTAGGGTTAAGCTGGGCGATCCCTATCTTCATGTGTTTGCCTTCCCGATAAAAGTATTCATAAGAAATGCTTAAATTATGGTAAACCAAAGACAAAAAGCGAACCCGAAGCTATCAAATCTGATAATTCTGGCATCAGGCTCGCCCCGCAGGACCCAGTTGCTTCATGAGTATAATATTCCTCACGAAGTTATTCCGTCCAAGGCTGAGGAAATTTCCTTTCACGAGGAAGGACCTCTTTCTTTAGTCATGGAAAATGCCAAGATAAAGGCATCTGAGGTGGCGGAATTGTTTCCTGACCGATTTGTTTTAGGTGCTGATACCATCGTATCTTTGGAGAAAGAAGTGTTTGGGAAACCCACTGATATCCAAAATGCGGAACAAATGCTTAGTTTATTATCAGGGAAAACTCACTTGGTAAGCACCGGGGTTTGCCTAATTTGTAAAAGTGCAGGTTATTTGGATACAAGGGTTGAAAGCAGCGAGGTTAGCTTTCAGGATTTATCCCCTGAGATGATCCAAAAATATTTTGAGTTGGTGAACCCCTTAGACAAGGCAGGGGCTTATGCTTTGCAAACTAAGCCTGAACTGATCATCAAAGATTTTATCGGCTCTCATAGCAATGTGGTCGGCTTACCCATGGAAATGGTTTCCGCATGGCTTCGGGAAATATTGTCCTAAAGGTATTTTTTACTACCCGAGTAAAGAGGAAAGCTTGGCTGCCAGTTTTGGTCTTCCTTGCCCCAATTAAATAGGAATTATCTGGTTTTACGACTTCACCTCGCCAAGCGATTTCGGTATAAAGATCTTTTGGCCAAATTGAACAACTCGATTTTTTCTTACCTAACCAATCAAAACGAATGAACATTCCTTTGCAAAATCGTCCGATTTTTCATCTAACTAACGCCTTGTTACTTATTGTACTGGGAGGGTGTGTGACTAAGTCACAAGCAGAAAAGGATAAACCTGCCGGGACAGATATCCAGGCCGGTTACACCTGGACTACGGATCACATGCATGTCGGGGTAAGGTGGCAGCCATTTGGCCTGAAGAAATGTGAAGAGAACGATGCAAACCGACCATTGATCAGGGAGCATAGTAGTTATGCCCAGTTTTGGGTAAGTTGGGCTGCAGCTGAACCCCATCAAAACAATACGGATTATCAAAATAATATGTCTGGCTACCTGCAAGCTATCGATCATGCGGTCAATCTTTGCATGGAGCGAGGGTTGCAGGCGGAGCTCGTGATGTGGCATTGTCCGTCCTGGGCATCAGAAAGCGGAAAAGCTGGGGCTTGGCGTCCTCGTAAGGGGGAATATCCGAAGTTTGTGGCTCGAATGGCCAAGCACTTTAAAGGCAGAGTGGGAGCTTACCAATTGTACCATGAGGTGAATTTGCAAGGTATGATGCAGGAGGGAGATATCAACTTCATCATGGACGAGATTTTTACCAAGGGTGCAATATCGGTCCGGGAGGTTTACGAGGCTGAGCCTCAGACACCCGTGATTGTATCCACTTCAGGGATTTCTCCATGCGAAGCCTGTGGTTCCCTGGAGGGCTTGAAAGGCAAAGGAGCTGCAGCGGTCGATGACTTTTATTCTCAATTGGTGGCCAACGATAAGATGATGGCTCAAGTGGATGCATTGAACTTAAACATTTCAGACCATTTCAATGGGTATGGCATGATGGATGGAAACCTTATCCCGAATTGCTGGACCCAGTACGACTTAGCCCGCAAGAAGTTAGACGATGCTAATTATCCGTCCAAGAAAATCTTGTCCGCTGAGTCCTGGATTTGCTGGGATAACTCCGGCAATAACCATGATGTGAATGGGGATGGTGTGAAAAATGAAAAAGATGCTTTTGAAAAAACCATCACTATCTTTGGTAAAGTTCTGGAAAGAGGGCTTAATACTGTCAATATGCCCTGGTGTGACAATTCAAGCCGTTGGTCGATGGGGTTGACCAAACGCGTGGACTATACGGGTAGGATAAAAGAATTAAAGCCAGAGTGGGTCATACCCTCAAACAATGGAGGCCCTGATGTAGTAACTCGTAAAATCGGAGTTCATGGTCCTGAAGATAGACTAAAACCATATGAAGTGTCGGACACTGGCCTTAGGTTTACGGAAAAGGATTATATCAACCCAGGAGATCCCAATCACCTGCATTACTACATCTGGCGTTGGTATTCTCAGATTGCTGGTGGGTCAGACGAAGTCATTCGTCACGCGATGGCTGGAGAAAAAGGAAACAACATTACCGCTCTAGGGAATGGTTTGACCGGTAACGAACAATATAAAATTTCATCCTACAACCGGAGCAAAAACTCTTTCACTGTTTTGATTTATGCCAGCGGAGCATCTGGCCGTGGATTTTTGGATATTTCCATACCAGCCACCATTCAGAACGGAAAGTACTACAACAACGAAGGTTCTTCCATCGACTTTCGTGGAGAAGGATTTAGGAATGGTACCAAGTATAAAGCCATAGTGGAAAGCAAAGACCTAAACCTGAGTACCGGAGTAGATGAAAATATTGAACGCTCACAAAGCCGGTCACTTGTCGTAAGCAATGACACTTTGAAATACCGAATTCCTAAACTTCGCAAATTTACAAAAGTCGAATTTGTAAGGGCCAGATAAGCCGAGGTTTTTGTTGAAGCTTGGTATGAGTGGACTGCTAGCTTTAGACTAAAATTTTATTAATTCTGTAGCTAAGGATCAGTGAATTGATTCTCTAGGTAAATCAATTTAGCAAGTAGTTCTACCCTTACCGGGCTTCTTTTAATCGTAGAGCCAGTTGCTTTCGGGCAACTTCTATCGTCTTGGTGTACTTTGGGGCATTCATCACATTGGTATACTGAGATGGGTCTTTACTCATGTCGTACAAAACCTCTCCTTGATCCCCATAACTGATGTATGTCCAAGCTTCAGAGCGGATCGCATATCCCTTATTTTTAACATGTCTTTCGTTGTGCAGGGAAAGAGCGGTGTCTCTAACTTTATTATTGGGGTTGTCCAAAATAGGCACCAAGCTTTTGCCGACAATATCCTTGGCTAAGGGTAAGCCAAGAAGATCGGTGCAGGTGGGATAAAGGTCCACGAGTTCGGCAATGGACTGGGTTTTCCCTGGCTTGAGTCCCGGTGCACGAATCAGTAAGGGGACACGGGTCACTTCCTCATGCAGGTTGGATTTCTGCCAAAAGCCATGCTCTCCGAGGTGGTATCCATGATCGGTGGTAAAAATTATGGCAGTGGAATCATTGAGTCCCTGACGGTCGAGTTCATCAAGCACTTTGCCCAGTTGTTCGTCCATAAAGCTGACCGATGCATAATACGCCTGCCACATACCCCGGCGTCCTTCTTCAGATTCATTTAACCCATGCCCCATATTGCCGTATGCAGACTGAGGAATGTCATTGAGGTCGCCCTCGACCTGAGGAGGGATGTTCATCTTTTCCAATGGATACATGTCGAAAAACTTTTTCGGTGCCACCATGGGGTAG
>ERZ807291.2656-NODE-2656-length-26568-cov-8.013427_pt1 | contig 26568 bp, 23 predicted proteins | sample MGYA00521257_ERZ807291 | MGnify/ENA primary metagenome ERZ807291 (study PRJEB31413, sample SAMN03169783) | marine metagenome | biome: Marine; feature: Water; material: Subsurface seawater | place: North Sea | collected 2011-04-28 | depth 1 m m ... | reverse complement strand
ATTTAGATAATCTGCTCCAGAGTCTTGTATTTTCTTATTATCAAAATACTTTCTCACTGCCAGAAAAAATTATTTTTACAATGAAGCCAAAAAATTTAAATTTAATAGAAGAAGCAATTAGGCTGAAATTTTCTGAATCAATTTATATTTCATGCTCTACTCCATCAAGTACCAAGAAGCTTGTAAAGCTAGCAATATTTAATGCCAATCAAGTCATAGAAAATAAAATTGGAAAATCTGATAAATATGATCATGCAATGAAAAATCTTTCTCATTATCTTGGGCTGCATAAGAATAATCTAGTTATTGAAGGTTATGACATTAGTCACCACACTGGTAAATATGCCGTAGCCTCCTTAGTGAAATTTTCTAATCAAGGCCCTGAAAAAAAGTTATATAAACTTTATAACATTCCCACACCTTATGCAGGCAATGATATCGGATCCCTTGAGAATGTTTTAGAAAGAAGGGTTGATAGGGCAGCAGAAAATTCTTTACCAGATATTATCTTAATAGATGGGGGCAAAGCTCAATTGAATGCAGCATTAAAAGTTTTTAAAGAAAAGCAGCAACATCAGCCTATTATTTTAAGTATTGTTAAAGGTGCTAATAGAGTTAGGGCAACAGAAACTATATTATCCGAACAAGGCATACTGGAAATTCCTGTAAACAGCGCAGGATTTAATCTCTTACAACAAATTAGAGACGAATCTCATAGATTTGCAATTAGCAGTAATAGAAAGAAAAAAAATCAATCTGTCAGGTATTCAGCACTAGATCAAATCTATGGTTTGGGCCTCAAAAGAAAGCAAAACTTATTAAATCATTTTAAGTCCCTTAAGAAGATACGCTCAGCTTCTTTAAATGAACTCTGCACTGTTAAAGGAATTAGTATTAAACTTGGGACTGAGATTCACAAACATCTTCAAAAGAAATGAATAATTTTATACAGGTTTTGACTTATTTTCGCATTATTGCAGGCCCTATAATTTTCTTTTTAATTGTAGGCTTTCAAAGTTATGGCACTGCACTGTGTCTATTACTGCTGGCAAGCGCATCAGATTATTGGGATGGATATTTGGCAAGAAAATATTCCCTAACCTCAGTCTTAGGAGGCATCCTTGATCCAATTGCAGACAAGATCTTAATTACTTTTGTGCTAATAGCCCTTGTGCTAGCTCTTGACAGCATATTCATTGCATTTGTAGGAAGTATTATATTGGCAAGAGAGTTTTGGGTTGGCGCTTTGCGAGACTTTAATGCAAGAAATGGAAATGAAGCTGCAACTAGCGTCACATGGCTTGCTAAGATAAAAACAACGATGCAGCTTGCAACATGCTGCTGGATTCTAGCTAGCCTTTATTTCAATAGTGCGTTGATGATATTTTTAGGAAATTTCTTTTTATTTTTAGCGCTAATAATTACTATGCAAACAGGACTTTCATATACAATAGCAACATTTAGGAGATAAGGCTGGATGGCAGAGTGGTTATGCAGCGGCCTGCAAAGCCGTTTACGCCGGTTCGATTCCGGCTTCAGCCTCCACTTGAAATAAAGATATATCAGGTATTTAATGGCATGGTTAATATACAAAATTACACTTAGCATTTAGCTTGAAATTCATATGAAATTATTAATTATTGGAACTGGCTACGTGGGCTTAGTCTCAGGGATTTGTTTTGCAGATTCTGGCCATGATGTTTTATGCGTTGATAATGATCCAGATAAAATTCACCAATTAAATCAAGGGCAAATACCAATCTATGAGCCAGGATTGAAGGCTCTCCTTGACAAGAATGTGGGTGCCGGGAGATTATCCTTTGCAACAACCCTAGCATCTACTATTAATGCCGACGCTGTATTTATTGCCGTAGGCACTCCATCTAGAAGAGGAGAAGGAGCCGCAGACTTAACTTATGTAATGAATGCTGCCAAGGAAGTAGCATTATTAGCTCAAAATTATATTCTTATTATTACTAAATCTACTGTACCCGTAGGTACGAACAGAGAATTGAAGAAAGTGATAGCGCAGACAAATCCTTTATTAGATTTTGATATTGCCTCAAATCCTGAGTTTTTAAGAGAAGGTTCAGCGATAGAGGACTTTCAAAAACCAGATCGGATAATTGTTGGGGTGGAATCTGAAAAAGCAAAAAAGATTATTTCAGAAATATACCAACCCCTAGGCGTTCAAGAGTTCCCAATATTATTTGCTAGCCTGGAATCTGCAGAAACTATTAAATATGCTTCCAATGCTTTTTTGGCAACAAAAATTTCATTTATTAATGAGGTTGCAGCTCTTTGCGAAAAGACTGGTGGAGATATTACTGATGTTTCCAAGGGCATGGGTCTTGATGGCAGAATAGGTGATAGATTTCTTGATGCAGGTCCAGGATACGGGGGCTCTTGTTTCCCAAAGGATACCAGTGCTCTAGTTGAAACTGGTAAATCCTATAATGTCGATATGTTGATCACCTCTGCTGTGATGGAATCAAATGAGAGGACGAAGCTCAGAATGGTAACAAAGATTCAAAACTTAGCTGGCGATGTTCTTGATAACAAATTAATCACTGTGCTGGGCGTGACCTTTAAACCTAATACAGATGATATGCGTGATGCTCCGTCCTTAGTAATAATTCCGGCATTGCTTAAATTAGGCGCCAAAATTAGATTAGTTGACCCTCAGGGAGATAAGATACAAAGCACGTTATTCATCGATGCAGAATGGCATAAAGATATTTATAAGGCAGTTGAAGATACAGATATGGTTATTCTCCTTACTGAGTGGGATGACTTTACAGAATTAGATCTTAAAAAGCTCTCAAGCGTAATGCGCTATCCCGCAATGGCTGATTTAAGAAATATTTATGACAAACAAACAGTTTTATCTAACGGTTTTTTATCATATGAGTCTATTGGGCGGTAGGGCAAAATAATATCCTGGCTTATCAAACCTATTCATTTAAGAAATCCATCTCTTTTCATATCCAATATAGGAGGCGCTAAAAAAATGCAAAATAAGATTTCACATGTTTGATAATATATTATGTTTATAATTAGGTCAGACATCATGGAAGAAGGTTGTAGCCTTTCAGTAATGAATGGTTAAGATTGTAAATATTGGTATTTCAGCCTCTCAATGATTACTTTACAAATTATAAAATTTTTGATGGTTGGGATAATTTCAACCATTTTTAATTACTCTTGTTTCTTTTTTTTGTTTCGTTCCTTCGGCTTAAATTTTTTACTGGCATCAACTATTGGATATATGATTGGTTTGTTGTTTGGTTATTCTCTTAATCGCGCCTGGACTTTTCAGTCTGCTATAAATTCTTTTGCTCAAAAATTTAGGTATTTATGCACATATTTATTTTCTCTCATAGTTGGTTTGATATTTCTTCAAATCTTAGTAAAAAATTATGGTTTAGCTTCAGAAATAGCGAATATATATGTTATTTTGATTACAACGCTATTGAATTTTATAGGAACAAAATTTTGGGTATTTAGCAAATGAATTTTTTAATTTTAAAGGAACGAAAATTCTTAGCTGCTGGTTTAATATTTAAATTAATTATTGGCACTTTTTTTGCTTCATATTTTCTTTCAAACCTATTTATACCCTTTGTAAGCTTCTTTGTAAGTGATTTTCAAAATCCATATTCTGAGTTTTATCTAAATAATGCGGCTGAGAGCTTTCCTTACCCAGCACTTATGTTGTACATTCTTGCTTTTCCAGTCTTTGTAGCTGAAATCTTTCTAGACCTTAAGGCACTTCCAGAGCAATTTAGTTACTTTCTATTCAGGCTGCCCTTATTATTAGCTGATATTGGCATTCTTCTGATCCTCAGTTCTTGGCTCAGAGGCAAAGGGCTCAGTAAACTGATTTGGCTATATTGGCTCTCCCCTGTCTTAATCTACATCAGCTACATTCACGGCCAGCTTGATGTCATACCAATTTTTTTCCTTTTTTTCAGCTTGGACAATCTTTTTAAGAATAAAATATTACTATCAAGCTTAGTTTTTGGTTTGGCTTTGTCAACTAAAACCATGGTGGCGCTTTCATTGCCGTTTATTGCACTCTACTTGATTTCCATGGAGCGAAACTTCAGCAGCACTCTGATATATTTTCTTGGTGCGATTGCTACTTTTCTAGTTATTAATGCCCCATTTATCTTGGACCCCTCGTTTCAGCAAATGGTTTTTCAAAATAATGAGCAAGGTCGCATCTTTGATCTTGCTTTTAAGATCGGTAATTCTAGCTTCTACTTTATTCCAGCATGTCTTTTATTATTATTGGTGCGTGGTGCCATGATCACTAATTTTAATAGGGATATTTTTATTATGTTTTTAGGTTTTGCCTTTGGAATCATATTAATTTTTGTTTCTCCTATGCAAGGTTGGTACTTTTGGCTGATACCATTTCTAACATATTTTTATGCAAAATCAGAGGACAGTGATTTCCCTTGGCTAATTTTCTTACAAATAGCTTACATTGCATATTTTGCTGTAATAGAGAATTCTGATTTCGGCCGAGTATTTAGTTTGCGCCAGGCAGACTATAACCTTCTTTTATATACTCAGAATTTACTAAGCTTTAATTCAAATTTTTTAATAGGAGTTACATTTACTATTTTGCAAGTTATGTTGGGTGTTAATTGTTATCAAATTTATAGACAAGGTATTAACAGTTATGCTCAACATAAGATTGTCTCCAAACCATTTTTTTTGGGCATTGGTGGAAATTCAGGAGTTGGCAAAACTAATCTCTCAGAAGCTATTTCTAATATTTTTTCACTTTCAAATTCACTTGTGATTAGAGGGGATGATATGCATAAGTGGCAGCGAGGCCATGAAAAGTGGAGCGAATTTACGCATCTTGACCCAAAAGCTAATCTCCTGCATCAAGATATTGTGATGTTAAATGATTTAAAATCTGGAAAAAAAGTTTCAAGAAGAACCTATGATCATGAGAGTGGTACTTTCACTGATACTTTAGTCTTCTTGCCAAGAAATATAACAATTTTTGAGGGCCTCCATCCTTTTTATTTAAGTAGGCAGAGGAAACTTTATGACTTAAAAATATTTATTAAGCCTGATCGGGAACTTGCAGACCATTGGAAGATTGTTAGAGATATTTTGAAGAGAGGTTACTCGAAAGATAAGATTGTACAAACACTAAAACTGCGAGAAGACGATTCAAGAAATTTTATAGCCTCTCAGGCACAGTATGCCGATATAATAATTTCACCTAAGCCTCTTCACCCAATTCTTAGTATTGGAAGTACAACAGAGACTATTGAAATTACTTATGACTTACTAATGCCTAATTCAGTTCATTTAGAGCATATTATTGATGATTTGAATCTCATCAAGGACTTAACAGTATCTCAAGATTACCTAGATGATGATAAGCAGAGAATTTCTGTTCAAGGATGCATTTCTTCTAATGAACTTTCTGCAATTGCAAATAATCATATTCTAGGGTTATTTGATCTAAGGGTTGATGATCCTGAGTGGCCATGCGATGCTTTTGGTGTAATTATTTTGCTTTTAACATATTCGATATTTGAGGTCGCCGAGTATGGACAAGATTGAGTTTTTACAAAATTTGGTAGACCTTTCTGTGATCATTGGGAATGAGGTGGCTTATGTGCAAGGTGGAGGGGGCAATACTTCAGTTAAATTAAGTTCAACTGAGATGGCTATCAAGGCTTCTGGCTCTAATCTAAAAGATATGACTGTTGATTCTGGCTATAGTATTGTGAATTATCGTAGGTTAACAGAGTTTTTAGACTCAGAGACTATAGAAGAGAGCGGCTTCAGTGAAAAAGTAATAGGTTTTCGAACCTCAACGAATAATAGACCATCTATTGAAACTGGCTTTCATTCTTTTTTAGGCAAGTATGTTATTCATACTCATTCTGCATATGTGAACGCCCTTACTTGTGCATTCGAGGGTAAAGAAATTCTATCTACTCTCTTTCCTAGGGCAATTTGGATAGATTATGCGACTCCCGGCAGAGATCTAACCCTATCAATTAAGCGTAATATTTCATTTCCTGTTCGATCCAAAGGAGCTATTTTCCTTCAAAACCATGGTCTTATTATTTGGGATGAAACCTATCAAGCAGCGCTCGAAGAGCATCAACGAATTTCTGACTCAATAATTGAGCAATTCGATTTGCCAGCCCTATGCTTCGATGAGTGCGAGTCATATATTTTATATGCTAACCAATCTCAGCTTTTATTTCCTGATCAGGCTGTATTTACGCTTGCAGGCGAGGAAATTCTTAGCTCCAGAAGTGCGCAAGAAGCAATTTGTGCTCACAACTATATTCTCGATAGTATCTCTTGGATGGGCCTTAAGCCAATATTTCTTCCCAGTGATGAGTCTGTAAAACTCTTGAATATGGAAAGTGAAAATTATCGACAGAGCTTAATTAGAAGATGATTTATATTCAGCATAGAGTAAATACTGTTAGCGAGCTTAAAATACTTCCCTTATCTTATGGAATAGAGATAGATGTTCGATATCATGAAAATGAAATAGTACTCCATCATGACCCGTTTAATCATCATGAGACAAACATTGAGACCCTGGAACAGCTACTTAGTAACTGGCAGAACAATGGCCCGATTATCCTTAACTTAAAAACAGAAGGCATAGAAGAGCAATGTATTAACTTAATGAGTAAATATCAAATTAAAGAATGGTTTTTCTTGGATATGTCTATGCCATTAATGGTGAAATATTCTTTTCAAAAAAAAATTAAAAATTTTAACCAAGATAATTTGGCAGTAAGGTTTTCTGAATTCGAACCGATAGAGTACGCACTTGCATTCCAGGACAAAGTCACTTGGATCTGGGTTGATTGTTTTAATAATTTTGCGCTGGATTATTCTGGCTATCGAAAAATAAAGAATGCTAATTTTAAGATTTGTTTAGTATCTCCAGAATTGCAAGGTCATTCCATGGATCGCATTAAAGAATTTAAAACAATGCTCAGCAGAATGACTATTGATGCTGTTTGCTCAAAAAGACCAGATTTATGGATAAATTAAAAGATTTTCAAATCTTCATTCCACTGACAGGGTACGGCTCAAGGTTTGTTGAGCAAGGCTATTCAAGACTTAAGCCATTTATCGAGGTCCATGGCAGGCCTATTATTGAGTGGGTTGTAAAAATGTTTCCCGGAGATGAGAGTAACATTACTTTTATATGCAGAGATGAGCACCTCAATGAATTACCTTACTTACGTAAGGAGCTAGAGAGGATTGCTCCGCATGCTTCTATTTTTGCTATCCATGATTGGAAAAAAAGAGGTCCAGTTATGGATGTTTTAAAAGCCAAGGAGCTTTTTGAAGAAGGGAAGCCAATTATTATTAGCTACTGTGATTTTTATATGCATTGGAATTACATTCAATACAAGAAAGAAGTGATTTTTAGAAATTGTGATGGGTCCATACCCTGCTACAACGGATTTCATCCTCATTTAATACCTAAGAAGAATTTGTATGGCGCATGCAAAGTTGATGAACAAGAAAATTTAGTTGAAATTAGAGAAAAACACTCTTGGAATAAGGATAAAACTCTAGATCTAAATTCACCTGGAGTATTCTTTTTTAAAAATTCTACAATCCTCAAGAAATATTGCCAACAACTTATTGATGAAGATATTAGCATTAATAACGAATATTACATGAGCCTGCCTTTTAATTTTTTAGTGAAGGATGGTCTTAATGTTTGGTGTCCATCCAATGTGGAATCATTTTGTCAGTGGGGCACGCCGGAGGACCTAGAAGACTATTTATACTGGATAAATCAGATTGGACAATTCAAGGGATTGCAAAAATGATTATATTGATACCAATGGGTGGCAAAGGCTCAAGGTTTTCCGATGCAGGATACAAAACTAATAAAGCTTGTCTTCAAACAACAGATCGCCACACAGGAAGTAAACTTCCTATGATTCTTTGTGCTATGAAGGATATACCTGGAATTGATGACAATAAAAATAAAATTATTTGTGTTGATAGAAAATTACATGAAGAAAACGGAACAGAGCAAATGATCCTAGGGAAATATCCAAAAACATTCTTTATTCATGATCATGTGATGCTAGATCAGGCATTTGGTTGCTTTTTGGCTAGAGAATTTCTTGATTCTGAGGATGAATTATTCATTGGGGCATGTGATAACGGAATGGAAATAGACTTAGAGAGTTTCAATCAATTAAAAAAATCTTCTGATGCCATTATGATCAGTCACACCAATGATCAGAATATTCTTAAAAATCCTGAGGCTCATAGCTGGGCATCATTAGACCCAATTTCATCTAAAATTACTAACATATCCCTTAAAAAAACGGTCAGCAATAATCCCATGAAAGATCATGCAACCACAGGAATGTTTTGGTTCAAAAATGCCAGCATCTTTCTTGCTTATTTAGAGAAGATGATTTGGCATAAGGATAATCTAGATGGAAAATACTACATTGATAAAATCTTGCAATATTATATCGATGACAGCAAAACCGTGAATTACTGTGACGTTAAGTATATATGCTGGGGAACTCCATTTGATTTTGAAAGTTACGAGAAGACAATATTATATTGGGCAGAATTTTATGAGAAAGAAATGTGGACCAAAGAAAAATAGATAATTTATCTCTGGTTATTCCGTGCTTGAATGAGCCAGAAAATATTCCCTTGTTAATTAAGCAGTTAAGCAAAACTGTAACCAGTATTCCATTTAAATTAGAGGTAATAATTGTTGATGGATGCTCTGATGATGACACTGCTAAGATACTTATCAATGAATTCAAGCAACTAAACCCAAATAATTTTAAGCTCATGCTTCAGAAAGAAAGGATGGGATATGGTCATGATATTGTGGTGGGCCTAAAAGCTGCTAAGTATGATGTCCTTGCCTGGACGCATGCAGATATGCAAACTGATATCAATGATGCAATTTTGGGCTTCAATCTATACCGATCTTTTTTAGACAGCAACAATAATACTAATATCATTGTGAAAGGACATAGAGTTGGCCGGCCATTTTTAGATACAATGCTAACCTATGGGATGCAATTTTTTACATTACTTACTCTCAATATGAATCTAAGCGACATCAACGCCCAACCAAAAATATTCTCCAAGGAATTCTTTGAGCTTCACATCAAAAATAGTGCTCCTAATGATTTTTCTTTAGATTTATTTTTGCTGGCTGTGGCTAAAAAAAATAAATATAACTTGCATTCATTTCCAGTGCACTTCGAAAAAAGACGGCTTGGAGAGGCAAAAGGAGGTGGAGGTTCGCTGAGGAACCGCTGGAATTTAATGAAACGAACCTCTCAATATATCCTTAAGCTTCGTCAAGAACTTAGCACTTCCAAAAACTTAAATCCTTAATGCAAAATACTAAAGCAAAATTCAGTTTTTTAATTGAGCTAATGTTTATAAGCGCTTTGTTAGGCTCGTTAATCTTACTATTAATTAATTTTTATCCATACCCATACTACTTGGTTGGAGGGCTTTTAGGAGGAGAGGCTTATGATGCAGAGCCAGATTATTTTGCAAATATTATTAGCACTATTATGTATGGGTTTTCAATGGATTTTCTTCATCCAGGAATTCCACTTAAGAATTTATCAGCCACAATCGTAAGTTTATTTACTGAAACTCTCTCACCTGAAAAAATTATTTTAATCTCCAGGGCGTCTATTATTTTTATAAATGGAATGCTCATATATATAGGTTCCAGATTAGTTCTAAAACAAGATTTAATTTGCACATATGCTTTATATGCAGTTTTTCTTGTTTTTCCGGCTGGATTTATATTGATAGACCACCTTTCGCCAAATAGTATTTTATTTGGTTTATCCGTCTTAATTATTTCGATTGGTAGCTTGGTTGAGAAAAAGATATCTATTCAGATGGGCTTATTTTCTTTTTTATTAGGCATTGCATTAGCTGTGAAATACACAGCAATACTTTTAATAATACCTTTGATTGCTTTTCTGGTTTTCGATCAACAAAATTCTTTAATAAAAAATTTTAATCTTTTCAAGATACTTTCCTTTATAGCTCTGGTTTCAGGAGCATCCTTTTCTATTTTTGCATGGCCGATGATGCCACTTGTTCCATATTTTTTTACTCTCTATGGTATTGGTTTGCCAAATGTTGAAATGTTTCCAGGTCTGTTAGTATTAATATTTATAGCTATAGTAGCAATGAGCATCTTGCTAATGATGATATACAGAATTATTATTCATTTCGCATTTACAAACATTTACAAGAAAACAGCTCTATTGTTTTTAGCCTGCATATTAATACTATTATTGATTCAACTACCCTTTCATAAATCTATGCTATCTGCAGGGTATGCTTCAAGAAACTATCTGCCTATATTGGGAGCGGTTGTCTTATTCATTCCTGTAATATTGAATTGGTTTTTTAATTCTCGTCTTCAGCAATATATTTTAATTACCCTAATCCTATTTTTATTATTATTCTTGAAGCTGAATCATAATTTAGAGCTATCTAAAAAAGCCTCTGAGGCAGATCAAAAATTTTCTTCATTCCTTCAGAAATATGATTCTTATGATTTCTTAGTATTTTATCCATCATCTTCATTTATTTCTAAAGACATGTTTATTGCTTGGGCTGATTATAGATATGGCGACAGCAGAAAAGTCTTTTTAGAGGAAGAGGCTCCTTTCTTGCTTACAGAAAGACAAAAAAAGGTTCGCATCCTCAACTCTAGAAAATTTTACTTAGATTTACCCGAAAAAAAGTTTGCATATAAATATTTAAATGCTTTAAGCAAAAATAATTTTCTCAGTAATTCTTACAGGGAAGTGGCGCTTAATCAGATGTATTTGTTGCAACCGAAATTACTTTGTAATGAGTTATTTGATGGGTTTGAAGCAACTAAAAGTAGCGCTATTTTTTTTCCAATCAGCTTGAAGGCTTATCACTCTGGCAATGATTTGTCTTCTGATGATGTGCAGACCTATAGCTACGTCAATGATTTAAAGCTAAAACTTAAAAATACATGCAATATTAACTCTGTAATTACTCGTGAGATTTCTTATGATCAGCAAAAATTTTATTTACTGCTGATTAACTAATGCTATGTAGCTAATTTCTTTCAGCAAAAAGATTAAATTCTAGGAAGATTCAAAGCATAAATCTATATATAATTAAGGTTACCTAGCCCTTGAATGTAACTACTCATAAGCCAGCAAGAAAGATTTTATAAAAAAAGGAGTAAATCTTGAGAGATAATAAATATCTAAATGTTATTGATAAAATTGAAGCAGTTAGAACCAAGAATAACAAAAACTGGATGGATTTGCTCCGTCTAGCATTTCAACATGCGCCTTCTGAAGCAGCAGTTATTTTCACTGAAATATTTAAAGAAGATAAAGAAGTCAATCGGCTAGCTCAGGAATTACTCCAAAAAGATGATTGAGATTCGTCATGCATCTAAAGAAGACGAAAAAGATTTGCTAGATTGGAGGAATGATAGGCTCACTGTTAGTACTTCTTTATCAAATAGCGCAGTCCTTCCGGAAAATCATGCTAAATGGTTTGGTGACATCGTTAAAAAAAAAAATTGCCCAATATTAATCGCAGAGCAAAATAATCAAAAAATTGGCATGGTTCGATTTGATAAGAGTAAAAATTGCTTTATGGTGTCTATCAATTTAAATCCAATCCATAGAGGCAAGGGCCTTGGGCCCAGAGTGTTACTGCGAGCAGAAGATTTTTTTTTTACAAAACGATCTGAAATTGTCGCTCAAGTAAAAGCTGAGAATATTGCAAGTGTGAAACTTTTTACAAAATGTGGCTATAATCTAATTGAGAATAAAGACAATAACTCATTGGAATTAATTTTTACTAAGGCAGTTTTAATATGACTTTTAATAAGAATTTTAAGATCGCAAATTTTGAGGTTTCTACTACCTCAAAGCCACTTGTGATTGCGGAAATTTCAGCTAATCACAATGGCTCAATTGATAAAGCCAAACAGTTGATTCAAGCTGCCAAAGACGCAGGCGCTGATGGGGTTAAATTGCAAACCTACACCCCTGATACTATGACCATAGACAGTAAGGGCAAGGATTTCTCAATATCAGGCGGTCTTTGGGATGACTATAGTTTATATGATCTCTACAAAGAGGCTCATACGCCCTATGAGTGGCATCAAGATCTATTTTCACACGCAAATAATATTGATCTTTTATGTTTTAGTTCGCCTTTTGACGAAAGTGCCGTTGATCTTTTGGAGGAACTGAATTGTCCAGCTTACAAAATAGCTTCTTTTGAAGTAACAGATATTCCTCTGATTCAGTATGTGGCTGAAAAAAATAAACCGATGATTATTTCTACAGGAATGGCTAGTGAGGGTGAGATAGAAGAGTGTCTTGAGGCTGTAAAAGATGCAGGAACCTCTGATGTTATCTTATTACATTGTGTTAGCGGTTACCCAACGCCATTTGACCAATATAATATAAATACTATTAAGCTTCTTGCTGAAAGATTTGATATAGCCGTGGGTCTTTCAGATCATACATTGGGAACAGAAGTCTCAGTGGCAGCTGTTGGTTTTGGAATAAAGTTAATTGAGAAGCATTTCACACTATCAAGAGATGATCACGGACCTGATAGCGTTTTTTCCTTAGAGCCAAGCGAATTTAAGAAATTAACAACTGAAGTTTATAACGCTTGGGAGTCTTTGGGAGAAGCATCTTTTAATACTAAAAGTGTTGAAGAGAAAAACCTTAGCTTTAGAAGATCTATTTATGTTGTTGAAGATATTGCAAAAGGTGAGATTTTAACAAACCAAAACATTAAAAGAATTCGTCCTGGTTTTGGCTTGCATCCAAAATATTTTCATCAGGCAGTTGGCAAGTCGGCTTCAAAAGAACTTAAAAGAGGGGACAGACTTCTTATTAACGATTTCGAGTAAAAGCTTTAGTAAATTAATTTAATCAATATAAAAAAATGAATAATCAATTATCAAATTCTACAATCTTAATTACAGGAGGTACTGGTTCATTTGGCAATGCCTTTATTCCAATGACTTTGGAGAAATTTAATCCCCGAAAAATTATTATCTTCTCTAGAGATGAAATGAAGCAATGGGAAATGGCAAAATTATTTGAAGGCGATGATAGGGTGCGATTTTTTATTGGTGATGTTAGGGATAAAGAGAGGCTTCACAGGGCCCTAGATGGAGTTGACTTCGTTGTTCATGCAGCCGCAACAAAGATTGTGCCAACTGCAGAATATAATCCTTTTGAGTGCATTAAAACAAATATTAATGGAGCAATGAATCTCATAGATACCTGCATCGATAGAAAGATTCAAAAAGTAGTGGCTTTGTCTACAGACAAAGCCAGTAGCCCAATTAATTTATATGGCGCTACTAAGCTATGCTCTGATAAATTATTCGTTTCAGGCAATGCATATTCAGGTGAGCATCCCACTAATTTTTCTGTTGTAAGGTATGGCAATGTTATGGGCTCTAGAGGATCTGTCATCCCATTTTTTTATGGTCTGAAGGAGACAGGTGAAATTCCTATCACTGACGTAAGAATGACTAGGTTTATGATTTCATTAGAGGAAGCTGTAAAGCTAGTTTGGGATGCTTTCGATGATATGCAAGGCGGAGAAATATACGTAAAGAAAATTCCTTCTATGAAAGTAACTGATCTTGCTTCGGCGATTGCCCCTGCTGCTAAGCAGGTAGAGGTTGGAGTGAGACCTGGAGAGAAATTGCATGAAGAAATGATTGGGGAGGAAGATGCTAGATCAACATATGAGTATAAGGATTATTTTAAAATCCTACCAACTATTAACAACTGGGGCATTGATAAAAAACGTATTCAAGATGGGGTAAAAGTTGCTGAGGGTTTTCGCTATGATAGCGCCTTAAATGACCAGTGGATGACTGGAGAGGAGTTAAGCTTATGGGTAGAATCCAATATCCATAAACTTGGTACATTTTAGATGATCCCTTATGGTCGGCAAGATATCTCAGAAGGTGATATTGAGAGGGTAATATCGGTACTGCGTTCAGATTTTTTAACTCAGGGACCAGTAGTACCAAAATTCGAAGTTGCAATTCAGGATTATTGCTCTGCTATTCATGCAATTGCGTTTAATAGTGCCACTAGTGCATTACATTCAGCATGCAATGCATTGCAAGTTAGCGCAGGAGATATTGTTTGGACTTCCGCTATTACTTTTGTTGCTTCTGCAAATTGTGCCATCTATTGTGGGGCTGATATAGATTTTGTAGACATCAATCCTCGTACTTACAACATGTGTGCAAATGCCCTGGAGTCTAAATTAAAAATAGCCTCTATCGATAAAAAGTTACCAAAAGTTATCATCCCAGTGCACTTATCAGGACAATCTTGCGATATGCAAAAGATCTATGAGCTGAGCTTGGAGTATGGCTTCAAAGTAATTGAAGATGCCTCTCATGCTATTGGTGGTAGCTATTTAGAAAATAAGATTGGCGGATGTCAATATAGTGATATTACAATTTTTAGCTTCCATCCTGTAAAAATTATTACCAGTGGGGAGGGTGGCATGGCAACAACCAATGATGAAAATCTTGCAGCAACTATGCGAGATTTTAGATCTCATGGAATTACTAAGGACTCAAAGAAATTTCTTACTGATACTTTTGGGCCCTGGTATTATGAGCAGCAAACCCTTGGCTTTAACTACAGGATGACAGACCTCCATGCCTCATTAGGCCTCAATCAACTTGATAGGATAGATACATTTGTAGAAAAAAGACATTCTTTGGCTAAAAGATATAACACTCTTTTGGCTGGATTGCCGATCACTCTTCCGTTTCAGCTGATAGATACGTACTCGGCATTTCATTTGTACATCATTTGGATTGATTTTCAGCAACTCTCACTATCTCAGGCAGAAGCATTTAAATTTTTAATGGATAGGAATATTGGCGTCAATCTTCATTATATTCCTGTCTACAAACATCCTTATTACCACAAGCTCGGTTTCCACGATAATTATTGCGAAGAAGCAGAGAGATATTACTCAGGTGCAATCTCGATACCTATATTTTCAAGTCTATCTCATGAGGATCAAGATACAGTGATTTTCGTTTTAAAAGAGATGTTACAAAGTAAATGAAGTTAGCTATTGGCTCTGCTCAGTTTGGAATGAACTACGGAGTTGTTAATGAACATGGGCAAACTAACCCAGAAGAGCTAGACAAAATTCTACGAACCGCATTGATTGAAGGAATCAATACTATTGATACTGCTGTTGATTATGGAGAGAGCGAATCTCTATTGGGGCAGAGAGATCTTTCCCAATTTCAATTAATTAGTAAGATCCCTAGTTTTCCGTCTGATAAAATTTGTTATAAAGAGTGGGCTCAAAATCAAGTACTCCAGTCGCTAGAAAGGCTAAATATTAAGTCATTGAATGCGTTGTTGCTTCATCGACCCAATCAATTACTAGGGTCGAATGGAGATCAAATATTTCATGCACTAAATACCTTGAAGGCTAATGGTCTAGTTTCCAAAATAGGTATCTCTGTATACAGCATCAATGAGCTTGATATGCTCTTAAAAAAATATAGCTTTGATATAGTGCAATTGCCTTTTAATATTCTGGATAGAAGGTTTTTAGATGCTAATTGGATCAAACATTTAAAAGAGCTTGATATTGAGATTCATGTGCGCTCAGTATTTCTTCAAGGACTGCTTTTAAAAAACTTAAATGAAATACCACCAGAATTTATGAAATGGAAATCTATTTGGATAAATTGGCATAAATGGCTGGACGAAAGTAAAATAACAGCAATAGAAGCCTGTCTTGCTTTTCCCATGTCATTTAAAGAAATTGATAAGGTGATTGTTGGGGTAGATAACTTTTTTCAGTTTTCAGAAATTATTACTTCTTTAAAGCATTCTAATCTTAATACTTTTCCAGATTTTTCGGTTCATGATAGCCAACTTCTTGATCCATCTCAGTGGAATAACTTGTGAAAGTTGTCGCTATTGTTCAGGCAAGAATGAATTCTACGAGAATGCCAGGCAAAGTATTAAAAAAAATTGGTAAAATTCCATCCATTGATATACTTCTTGCAAGACTGGCTAATGCAAAAACCTTAGATGAAATCGTAGTTGCAACCTCACATCATCCCACAAACAAAGAGCTCACTAATCATTTAGAAACTTTAAATTATAATTTTTATATTGGTAGCGAAACAGATGTGCTATCGAGATTTTTTGAAGCAGCAAAGCTATATTCAGCCGATATTATTGTGCGTATTTCAGGAGATTGTCCATGTGTTGACTCTTATTTAGTAGATGATATTGTCTCTTATCTGTTAAACAATAATGTAGATTACTGTAGCAACACAATAAACCCATCATATCCGGATGGACTAGATATTGAGGCCTTTAATTTTTTAGCTCTAAAAAAAGCTAAGTTAGAGGCAATTTCAGTCTTTGATAAAGAGCATGTTACCCCCTATATCAGACGAGACTCATCGTTGATAAAAAGCAATATCTCTAATGAGATTGATTACTCTCATCTTAGAATTACATTAGATGAGCCGCAAGACCTATCCCTACTTCAAGAAATATTTAAACATTTTTACCCACGAATCGATTTTTCTTGGGTTGAAATAGTAGATTATTTAAATTCGAATCTACATTTATTGAAATATAATGAAGACTTCAAAAGAAACGAGGGTGCATTAATGAGTACAGGTGAAAAGCTTTATAAGAGAGCAAAAAAAATTATACCTGGAGGTAATATGTTGCTCTCCAAAAGGCCTGAAATGTTTTTGCCTGATCTATGGCCATCATATTTCTCCAAATCGAAAGGAATTAATGTATGGGATCTAGATGGTAATAAGTATCTTGATATCTCTTTAATGGGAGTGGGTACTAATATTCTTGGTTATGGTAATGATGAAGTTGATGCAGCAGTATCATCTGTGATTGTTAATGGAAACATGTCCACCCTTAATTGTCCTGAGGAAGTCTATCTTGCAGAGAAGCTTGTAGAAATGCATCCCTGGAGTGATATGGTTAAATTTGCTAGAACTGGTGGAGAAGCAAATGCTATTGCCATAAGAATTGGACGTGCTGCATCTGGTAAAGACAAGATTGCCATATGCGGTTATCACGGTTGGCATGACTGGTATTTAGCATCCAATATAGATGATCCTGAGAACTTATCCCAACACCTATTATCTGGTCTTGAGACTTCTGGAGTGCCAAGAGCTTTGAAAGGAACTACCATCCCATTTAAATATAATGATCTTGAGTCCTTGACTAGCATTATTGATAATAATGAAATTGGCGTTATTAAAATGGAAGTCTATAGGAATAGTGAGCCACAAAATAACTTTTTGCAGAATGTGAGAAAACTTGCAACTGAAAATGGAATAGTTCTTATTTTTGATGAGTGTACGTCGGGATTCAGAGAAACCTTTGGCGGCTTGCACAAGAAATATAATGTTGAGCCAGACATTGCATTATTCAGCAAAGCTTTAGGAAATGGCTATGCAATCTCTGCAGTAACTGGAAGAAGAAGTGTTATGGAATCTGCGCAATCCTCTTTTATTAGCAGCACTTTTTGGACTGAAAGAATTGGTCCATCTGCTGCACTAAAAGCGCTCGAGGTAATGGAGCGAGAACAATCTTGGAGTTATATAACAGACCTAGGGTTAGAGTTAATTAATTGTTGGAAAGCCCTAGCTGAGAAGCACCATGTGCCCATTTCTATTTCTGGCCTTCCTTCAATATCTAGTTTTAGGTTCGAGAACCCTCATCACAATATTTTTAAAACTTTTATTACACAAGAAATGCTTTCAAGAGGAATAATAGCAAATACTGCTGTTTATCTTTCCACTCAACATCATATGGGTAATCTTCAGCAGTATTTGGATATTCTTGATGATATATTTTTTAAGGTTAGTCAGATGATTGATGCTGGTGATGATCCAAGTTTATTGTTGCGGGGATCCCCAGGGCACGAAGGTTTTTCAAGGTTAAATTAAGAGATAATATTCTGAAAAGATTAGCAAACCAATCTATTTCAAGTTGTTGATGTGTTCTATACAATGATGTTATATTTTTACTCACTTTTAGCCTGATGGCATCGAAGATACAAAAAGAGAAAATCTCTGTTATTGGCTTGGGGTATGTAGGCCTTCCTTTACTATTTGAATTATCTAAAAAGTTTGAAGTGGTTGGGTTCGATATCTCCACGAAAAGAATTTCTGAGCTAAAAGAAGGCATTGATTCTACCAATGAGCTTTCTGGAAAAGCTATTGCTAAAGTTAGACCATATTTAACAAGCTGTGTAAGTGACCTTAAGGATTCATCGGTTTATATTGTCACTGTACCAACTCCTATCTACAAAAATACATCACCAAATCTTAAGCCTGTAGCATCAGCATGTAATCTTGTGGGCTCAGTATTACAGAAAAATAATCTTGTGATCTTTGAGTCTACCGTATATCCAGGACTCACGGAGGAGTTTTGCGTTCCAATATTAGAGAGGTCATCAAAACTTACTTTTAAAAAAGAATTTGTTGTTGGGTATAGTCCTGAAAGAATAAATCCTGGAGATAAAGTTCATACCTTAACCTCTATCACCAAGATTGTTAGCGGCTGCAACTCTGCAGCTTTGAAGCGGGTAAACTATATATATTCCAGTATTATTAGTGCTGGGACATATAAGGCTCCCTCCATTAAGGTCGCAGAAGCTGCCAAGGTCATTGAAAATACTCAAAGAGATATTAATATTGCATTAGTCAACGAACTATCTAAGATATTTAATTTATTAGAGATTGATACAAACCAAGTTTTAGATGCGGCATGCACAAAATGGAATTTTCATAACTTTAGACCTGGACTAGTGGGAGGACATTGTATTGGCGTAGATCCCTACTATTTAACATTTAAGGCAAATCAAGCCGGATTTAATCCGCAAATGATTCTAGCTGGCAGACAAATGAATGAATCCATGCCTCGCTATATTGTTAATCAATCTATCAAGCATATGAAAACTAAAAATTTGCTTGCCAAAAAATCATCGGTTTTAGTTTTAGGACTGACTTTTAAGGAGGATTGTCCTGATGTAAGAAATTCTAAGGCTATCGATCTTTGCAACATCCTGGAAAAATCCTTCTTAAAAGTTCATGCGTTTGATCCGTTAGTAGATATATCCTCGAAGAAGAAAGCTTTAGGCTTGGCTCAAAAAATAAAAATATTAAAAACTTTGCCTGTATCTGCTAGGTATCAACTCATAATTATCAATTCTCCCCATAAGGAATTTAAAAATTCTGGCACGACTATGCTAAATAGTCTGATGGCAAAGCAATCAGTTGTGTTTGATGTCAAGGGCGCCTTATCAGTCTCGGAGAATGTAGTGTCATTATGAGAGCGATTTTAGTTACTGGAGCAGCAGGTTTCATAGGCTTTCATTTATCTCAAGCCCTTATGGCGCTAGGTTTTACTGTTATTGGTGTTGATAATCTAAACACTTACTATGATATAAATTTAAAAAAAGCTCGTCTATCTCTCTTAAATGAATATCCTGCTTTTACTTTTTTGCAATTAGATATTTCTGATGATGCTGCAGTTGTAGAGCTCGGTACTAATCAAGATTTCACTATTATTGTTAATCTTGCTGCTCAAGCAGGAGTGCAATATTCCATAGAAAATCCTCATGTTTATATGGATTCGAATATTAGGGGTTTCTTAAATATCTTGGAATTAAGCAAAGCCAAGAGGGTCGAACACTTAATTTATGCATCATCCAGCTCTGTTTATGGAATGAATAAAAAAATTCCTTTCAGCGAGAATGATCCCGTTGATCATCCCATTAGTCTTTACGCAGCAACCAAAAAAAGCAATGAGTTAATGGCTCATAGCTACTCATATTTAAATAATATCCCAACTACTGGATTAAGATTTTTTACTGTTTATGGGCCATGGGGCAGACCAGATATGGCGCTATTTAAGTTTACAAAGGCACTGGTTGAAAACAAGCCAATTAATATTAATAACCATGGCAACCATGCCAGAGATTTTACATATATAGATGATATTATTCAGGGTATCTTGGCAGTTATTAAAACTCCGTTTAAGAAAACTACTAATTCAAGCGATGAAATTCTAACCCCATCATCAAGTTTAGCTCCATGGAGAATATTAAATATTGGTAGAGGGCAGAAAGTTCCGCTCATGGACTTTATTAGTTGCATAGAGCATTATTTTGATAAGCAAATCAATAAAAATTTTTTACCTTTGCAGCCTGGAGATGTCCCAGAAACTAATTGTGATACTTCAAAGCTAGTAGACCTTTATGGATATCAACCAAAAGTCTCTATTCAGCAGGGAGTTTATTCTTTTCTTGACTGGTATGTGGATTTTTATAAAGTTGATCTAAAAAATAAATGAATAATAGAAAAATTCTCTTCCTACCAATTGAGACAATCTCAAGAGAGCTTGATTCCAAGCTAGCGCTTATGAGCGAGCTCATGGGCCCTGATTTGATTTGCTTCTTAGGTCAGCACGATGCAATAGATCGAATAAGCCAATTTTATAATAATGGAGTGTATGTTGGAAAAAATGTATTTAAAACATTCTTTCCTACTAATATGAAACCCTATGAAACCTATAAATCAAATAGCCACTCTATATTATGGCTCCATGAAGAAGGTGGCATTTACGCAGGAACAGAAAAAGATTGGAGAAAAACGCTAGATCAATTATTAGACCCATCAATACTATCCAAGGACGATCAGATATTAACATGGGGTAATTTTCAGAAGAAGCACTATCAGAAGCAAGGACCGGCAGAAGTTACCACGGTTGGCTCGCCAAGATTTAATTTATCCAAAGATAGTCTTTTGAGGAGGCTTGTTCAGAAATTTAACAGAGTAAAGCTAGACAATTTTATACTTATTAATACAAATTTTTCTATTGCAAATTATAGCTCTCACTTAGACTCTGTGCTTGATGAGCAATATAGGGGTCACGATGATCAAGAGTCACAGCACAAAGTTATCCAAGGCTATGCTGAAGAGAAGAGAACGCTTGCACATTTTATAGAGGTGGTTTCTGAGCTCGCTCTTAGATACCCGAAAGAAAAATTTGTGCTTAGACCTCACCCCACAGAATCCAGTGATATATACAAGAGTATTTTCTCAATATATAAAAATATTATTATCAGTAAGGATCATAGTGCGATCGAATGGATAGATAAATGTAAAGCATTAATTCAAAATGGCTGCACTACCTCGATTGAAGGGCACCTTATGGGAAAAAAAGTATTAAATTTTTATCCATTTTCTCCTACAAATATGGTCTTGGTAACACAGGATATTGGCATAAATTGTAAAAATATTGACGAATTAGAGCATAATCTTTTTGGCACTAATATTGATTTAAAACTAGCTACTGAGAAACGTCTATCGTTAAATAGATTGCTAGATAATACAAATTCTACTTTTGACGCTAGCCATCTTGCGGATGTTATCAAAAGCAAGGTTGATAGAAAAGATTTTTGTCAAACCAACCTATCCCTTGCATTAATTAGAATATATTTGTTCATATTTAAAGTTTTTGTTATAAATGCATGCAAGAGGATTCCTCGGTTACTATTTTTTCCAAGGCGGCAAAAAGACTATCAGATGTTTTGCGATGCATTTCCTGGTATGAATCGAGAGGAAATAAGCCAAAAAATTAAATTCTTATCTAAAGATCAAAATAAAGATATAGATTGTTTATTCTTAAGCAAAGACTTAATTATGCTCCGCTCAGCAAAAGTATAGAGCTAGCTAATGTGTAATTTACCCCATAATCTTGAAATCATTTTTTTTATATCTTTAATTCTTATATTACTTCGCGCGGTCTTACTTCGTCCCCTAATTCTTTTCATTACAATGGTAAAATTTTTTAACAATGAACTGGCGATATTTTATATAGATAATTCGGAGCAACCTTAGATGCCTAGCCTTTTAAAAAATCTCAATATTTTTTTCACCTCAAAGCATGAATTAAATAGTACTATTGTAAAAAGCCAGATTGTATTTTTTATTTCCAGTCTTTTTGAGCTAACTGGGATCTTGATGCTTGGCCCATTAATTTTTTTAGCCACCTCAGGAGAATCCTCATTAGCGAATACTGAAATTAATTTTTTATATAATTTTTTTTACTTCAACAGTTTTGATAAATTTTTTCTAATCTTTTTCATCGCAACCTTTGCATTTATTCTGATTGGTTCATTTGCATCAGTTTTTTCAGTGATTGTATTATCTAGAATAGCAACTGATTGTGGCGTGAATCTCGGTAACAAATTGTTACATCACTATATCTATCAGAAATGGTCTTATTTAATGACGGTATCATCAAATAAAATGATTAATGAAATATACCAAGAGTCATCTCGGGTAACGCAAAATATATTTGTCCCAATGATGATGATGAACAAAAATTTGATCCTAGTTTTTTTTATTATTTGTGGGCTGCTTTATGTCGATGTGATCCTAACATCTGGATTTTTTTTAGTCCTGACTCTTGTATATATCGCAATATATTTAGCTTTTCGATCCGGTCTTTATAAAAATAGTGAGTTGTTAACCGTAGCGCATGAAAATAGGCTAAGTTTTTTGAGTGATGTTTTTGAGTTGATGAAACAAATTAAGATTTGGAGCAATGAGCAATATTTTATTAATGGGTTTGGCAAAGCAAGTGCTGTATGGGGAAACGCTTATAAGCATAATTTAAATGTGGCTTTGCTGCCTAGATATTTTGTAGAGTCATGTATTTTGCTTGGCGTATCCATACTCATTTATCTCAGCACAGTGTCTGGAGTTAATTTTTCTGAGTCATTCCCAAAATTTACGGTATTTTTATTCAGCGCTTTTAAACTTCTGCCAGCACTTCAAGGAATCTATTATTCCTCCTCTCAAATTAGAGGTAATATTTATTCGCTTGAGAATATAATCAATACTTTGAGCTCTGAACCTGCCTCCAAAGATCAAAAAATTCACGCCTTACCAAATAATTTAATTAATGTTAATTTTGAAAATGTAAGCTTTCATTATCCAGAATCAGACAAACCAGCAATTAAAAATATTTCATTGCTGCTAGAAAGCAATAAAATAATAGGCATAACTGGAAAATCTGGCTCAGGAAAGTCTACCTTTTGTGATATTTTAATGGGGTTATTGGACTATCAAGAAGGCTCAATTAAAATTAATGGTGATATGTTGGCTATATATGAGAATAAAGAATGGTTTAATAAAATTTCTTATGCACCACCTCAAGCAAAACTAATCAATGATTCGGTATTAAATAATATCTTTTTTTCCTCTGAGGACGTCTACTCGTTTGAGCATATTAAAAATATCGTTAATCTAGATTTTCTTGAGTCAGAAGTTAGTCTTAAAGAATGGCCAACAGCAAATACTCTTAGTGCTGGGCAAGTTCAAAGATTAGGCCTTGCTCGATCTATAGCACGTCACTTTCCTAAGCTTATTATTCTTGATGAGCCCACCAGCGCCCTTGATAATGAAAATATGGCAAACTTTATAAAAAACCTTGCTAAGCTCAAGCAAGATAAAATGATTATTTTAATAACACATGAGATTAGTATTTTAAAAGAGGTTGACCAGGTTATAGTTTTTAATGATGGTAATGCTAATAGTTTTAATAGTTTTTCTGAAGCCCTTGATCAATCAGATGAGTTAAATAGCTTGATTCAAGCTAAACCATAATTCTGTTATGCCTCCAGTAGATTCTCTTAAAGATTTAGAGGTAAACATTATGTTTTATAAAGATGGTATTCAGAAGCTATGAAGATAGATTTTGACCAAAGAGCTGTTATTTTTATCATACCTAATCATAAGTTAGAGGGAGCGCAAAACTTTTTTAGAAGGATATTTAGTGAAATTCAAGTAAATAAAAAATTTTTGATTATTGAAGAGGATTTAAATATTTTTCAAAACCTCTTGCAAATTTCATCATTAGTGAAAGCTAAAAACTTAACTCTTTTTACCACGGTAAACTCTAATAAACTTGGTTTATTATTTAAGATCCTCCATCCCTCTTCAAGGTTGGTGATGAGACTAGGCAATACGATTAGTCTGGAGATTTCAAAGTACTCTTTAAAATATTTTTATCATCGATTATTTTATTTAGCCTCAATTTTTTTCTGTCAAAAGTTTATTTTTCAATCGAATGTAATGAAAAAAGATTTTATTAATTTTTTTAAATTTAAAGACAGCTTAAAATTTATAGTTATTCATAATGGAGTGAATTCTCCAGATCCCAGTCAGAAACTAGAATTTTTGTTACCCAACAATAATAAGGTAAATTTTCTTTTGGTTGGGTCATTCAAAAGACAAAAGGGCTATGATATTTTTCTTTCAAGCATTAAATCTCTAGATCAAGGAATAGGAGATAGAGCGCATTTTCATATTTGTGGCGATGGTGCTGAATTTCAAGAATTTAAAAAAAATGTCTTAGAATTTAACCTAGGTTCCATGATTTCAGTATACGGGCATATTTCTCCTCATACTTTATATCTGCAGTCAGATGTATATATTTTGCCATCTAGATTTGAAGGCTTCTCTAACTCTCTCATTGAAGCTTTAAGCTATGGGCTCCCTGCTATTGTTTCAGATTGTCCGAGTGCAAATAGAGAAGTTATCAGACAAGGTTTCAATGGAGTTTTTTTTGAAAATTTAAGCAGTCAAGACTTATTAAAAAATATTCTATACATGCTTGATAATTACCAAAATTTCAATAAGAATGATATTCAGCATGACATTTACGAAAGATTCTCATTAGGCTCAAGCGCTAATGCTTATCAGAATTTAATCTAATGCTGATATGAATATTTCTATTTCTGAAGATATTACTTAATGTTTGAAAAGCAGAGCGTTTTTCTATACGATAGGATCGCAAAAAGTTACGAGTATTTAATGAATATTACAGCATAAAATATAATGGATACTCGACCTAACAATAAAAAAAATTTTTCCTTGAACTTGAGTCAGAAGCAAACTACCTCAGAGACCTTATCGGAATTATTTTCTATAGAATTGCCCTCTAAGGTTGATAAAGTTATATCGTTAATAGATGAGAACCAAGACCAATATCATGAAAACTTTGGTCATCAATGGAGGAGGTTTAGCAAGCTTCAGTTGGATTCATATAATGGCTCTTCAGAATCTGAAGACAGACTCTTAAATCAAAGTGAGCTCAGCAGTCAGGACTTTTTTGGCAAGAATGTACTGGAGATAGGTTCTGGTAATGGGAGGTTCACTGAGATACTCCTCAAATATGGCGCCAAAGTTGTGTCCGTAGATTATTCTTCAGCCATATATGCTAATTTTGAGAATCACCTTGCCGCCGTTCAATCGAATAATTTGATTTGCCTGAGAGCAGATGTCTTTGAGATGCCGATTAAGAAAGAAGCATTTGATATAGTGCTATGCTACGGAGTAATTCAGCATACTGGCAATAACGAGAAATGCCTACAGACTCTTGCTGAATATGTATCTCCTTCAGGTTTGCTTTTAGTAGATATTTATTCAAATAGTATTAAGGATCTTAACCCTTTTACTTACATGATAAGACCAATTTTTTCTAGACTAATTACCGATCACTCCAAAAGAATGAATGCCGTAGAAAAATTTGTTAACTTTATTTTTCCGATTCAGCTTAAGATACTATCTTTTGTTAAAGACAAATCTGGAATATGGAAGGTTATACGACTAATTGTAAATAGATCTCCTAATAGTGTTTATGGAATTAATCTATATTTAGATGAAAAAATTTCACTAGAATCTGCAAAAAACTGGTCGATTTGCGATACTAATGATGCATGGACACCCCAGCATGATAAACCGGTCTCATTCCTCAAGTGGAATAACATATTAAATTCTTTATCTGCAAAAGCTGCACTAAAGATACTTGTAGTTAAGAAATGTGGCCAGGGGAATTGCGCGCTTTTGCAGAAAAACGGTATGCTAGATTAGTAAACTTATCTCTAGGGTGCACTGAATTAAATGTTAAAAGCTCAAGACCTCATGTCCATAGATCTTTCCGAAATTAAAGGGATTCTTGTTGATATTGACGATACCTTATATTCTTATACCAAACCCCATCAAATAGCATTATCCTCTTGCTACAGCAAATTTAATAATATGTATCCTGACCTTTTCTCAGCCAATGAGTTCAGTGCATTGTATAGAGATGCTAGAACAAGCATTACCCATAGGTTGAAGTTTTCTGGATCCTGCAGATCAAGGCTGCTTGCATTTCAACTTATACTTGAGAATCTTAAAAATTCCTCTGCCGTAAATATTTATGTGAATGCACTCAGATTAGAAGAGCTTTACTGGAACGAGCTAATACTTCACATGAACCGTGATGAAGAGGTTTTCCAATTTCTGAATCACTGTCACACGATGTCACTAAAAATATGTGCTGTTAGTGATATGCAGGCTTCCATTCAGATTAGAAAGTTAGA